>Ga0206976_1197_pt1 | contig 17112 bp, 23 predicted proteins | sample Alteio_BWOrgHeat_82_FD_152926 | JGI IMG/M metagenome (GOLD analysis project Ga0206976, IMG submission 152926) | Enriched cells from forest soil in Barre Woods Harvard Forest LTER site, Petersham, Massachusetts, United States -... | ecosystem: Environmental > Terrestrial > Soil > Temperate forest >... | reverse complement strand
TCTGTGACGAATAGGTTAAGCGCTTTTATAAAATTTTACTTCCGCATCGCCCCACAGGTCTTCTACTCCATAAAATTCGCGCTTATCGGTTCTGAAAATGTGTACTACCACATTGATGTAATCCAGTAGTATCCATTCGCCATATTCAAGGCCTTCTTTGCGCCAGGGTTCCTGTTGTATTGCTTTAAAAATTTCTTCTTCAACGCTATTGGCTATAGCTTTTACTTGCGTGGTTGAGTCGGCATGGCAAATCACAAAGTAGTCGGTTACGGAACTGTTAATATTACGAAGATCTAACCTTACAATTTCATTTCCCTTTTTCTCCTGTACACCAAATATGGCCAATTCAGAAATATAAGCGGACTCGTTTATCACTTTGTTTTTTACCATCAAAAAGAATTAGTTTTGAACGATTTAGAGTTATACAATATTACTTTGCAAAATAACATATTTTCAGGATTATTTGTTGGACAAAATTTACTCACAATTAAACAAGTTGATTCAACCAACAACTTTCTCAAGAATACCTTGTCAAATTCCAAGCCATTGCCCGAAGGAACGGTCATTATGGCAGAAAGCCAGTATGCGGGCCGCGGCCAGCAGCAAAACCGCTGGCATGCCGAGCCGGGTAAAAATTTAACCTTTAGCGTGCTGTTAAAACCTTCTTTTTTGCCTTTGGCACAGCAATTTGACTTAACAAAGGCCATTAGCCTGGGTATATATAATGCCTTTGAACCCTTATTGGGCACACAATTGAAAATAAAGTGGCCAAACGATATTTATTATGCTGATCTTAAATTGGGCGGAATATTGATCGAGAACATGGTGCAGGGCAGTTTGATAAAAAATTCGGTAATTGGCATAGGTTTAAATATTAATCAGGGCAGTTTTCCGTTAAATGTGCCCAATGCAGTGTCATTAAAACAAATCTTACATAGGGATTATGATTTGAAATTTTTATTATCAGAGATTTGTAAAAATATTGAAGCGGAATACCTCAACCTTAAAGCTGGCAGGTTTGAGCCGGTAAGGAAAGCCTATATTGAACGACTATATTGGCTGAATGAAGACAAAATGTTTAAAGCGAATGGCATTGAATTTAGCGGTATAATTAAAGATGTTAGAGATAACGGCATGCTGATAGTGAACAACGGTTCCGAAGATTCAGCATATAATTTAAAGGAAATAGAATTTTTAAACAAATAATCGTTCATTAGCTTACTGAACTAATGGATAACTGAACTAACAAACTAAAAAAATGAAGAAAGTATTGCTTTTGATGATCGTGTTTATGATAAGCGTTGGTGCGTACGCACAGATAGAGGCGCCGGTTAAATGGTCGTATGCGGCTAAAAGGTTGCCCAATAACGAAGCCGTTGTTTTTTTACGTGCTACTATACAGGATGGCTGGCATATTTATTCCTTAAATGTTAAGGATGGCGGGCCCATCAAAACCTCTTTTACATTTGCCCCTTCAAAAGAATATAGCTTGGTAGGCAAAGCATCGGAACCTACGCCTGTTACCAAATACGAAGAGGCTTTTAAGATGAATGTAAGCTATTTTGAAAAAACGGTTACTTTTCAGCAAAAGATAAAACTGAAATCGGCCAAAGTTGCCGCTGTAAAGGGCCAGCTGGAATACATGACCTGCAATGACAAAAAATGCCTCCCGCCCGAAGATGTCGATTTTACTATCCCTTTAGGTAAATAAGTTCAGCCCAAAATGATATCATCCAAAAACAGGAGTTATAAGCGCGCCACGTTGTATGTATTAATAACCGCGCTTATACTTTCAATTGCCGGGATCAATAAGGCGCAGGCAATACAGGCAAAAAAAGGGGATACTGTTTCTACAAGTGATGTGCAGTTTACCGACATCCCAACTGCTGCTGATAGTATTGCTGCAAGGAAAAAGGCTGCGCAGGAGAAAGAGGTCGCCAAAACAATACAGGAGGTTTCAAAGATCACTAATGATGTAGCTAAAAATCATTCGGGCGTTACTATAGTGGTTAAGATGCCGGAAGTGCCAAAAAGTTTGTGGCAGATATTTATTGAAGGGCTATTAGGCGGATTTACAGCATTATTATTGCCCTGCATATATCCATTGCTGCCGTTAACAGTAAGTTTTTTTACAAATCAAAGCGGTACACGGGCCGGGGGGATTGTCAAATCAGCCATTTATGGTTTATCCATTATTGTTATTTATGTAACCCTGGGGTTGATCATCACCATATCATTTGGTTCTGATGCGCTTAATGCTTTATCAACCAATGGCATTTTCAATATATTTTTCTTCCTGCTGCTGGTAGTATTCGGTATTTCTTTCCTCGGCGCTTTTGAAATTGTATTGCCTAGTTCGCTGGCAAATAAACTGGATGAAAACTCTGACCGGGGTGGCATGATCGGCATATTCTTTATGGCGTCAACATTGGTGGTGGTTTCATTTTCCTGCACCGGCCCCATCATTGGCACTTTGCTGGTTGATGCGGCCTCAAAAGGCGAACGATTGGGCCCTGCAATGGGTATGTTCGGCTTTGCCCTGGCTTTAGCTATACCATTTACCATATTCGCGTTATTCCCATCAGCATTAAAAAGCCTGCCAAAATCGGGAGGCTGGTTAAACAGTGTAAAAGTGGTATTGGGATTTTTAGAATTGGCATTTGCGTTAAAGTTTTTGTCAAATGTCGACCTCGCTTATCACTGGAATTGGTTCGATCGCGAGATATTCCTGTCATTATGGATTGCGCTGGGCTTATTATTGGGATTATACCTCATCGGTAAGATCAAATTTTCGCATGACAGTGAAATACCTCATTTATCTGTACCGAGGTTTTTTGTATCTGTAGTTGTTTTTGCTTTTGTGATCTATATGATACCCGGTTTATGGGGCGCGCCGTTAAAATCCATCAGTGCATTTTTACCGCCGCCGGCTACACAGGATTTCGACCTTTCCAAAACTCCGGACGGTTCAGGGGCAGTAGCTGCCCCGGTACAACAATCGTCCATTAAAGAAAGAAAATACGCCAATAATTACCTGCGTATAAAAACCCGTGGCTTGGATGCCTGGTATGATTATGACCAGGCGTTGCAGGTATCGAAGGAATTGCACAAACCTATCATCATCGATTTTACAGGCTTCAATTGTGTAAACTGCCGCAAAATGGAAACCAATGTATGGTCTGATCCTGTGGTTTTCAAACACCTGCGCGATGATTTTGTCTTATTGCAGCTAGTTGTGGATGACAAAGCCGAATTGCCTGATAATGAAAAGTTTATTTCAACATACAGTGGTAAAAAGATAACGACCCTCGGCGGTAAGTGGAGTGATGTGGAAGCTTCGAGGTTTAATTCTAACTCGCAGCCGTTATATGTTATGCTGGATAGTGATGGCAACCTCCTTAAAAATAAAGACGGGCAGGATATTCAACCATCCCCGGCAGATTATAACATAGCCAGCTATACAAAATTTTTAGATAGTGGCATTGCGGCTTACAAAAAGTAGGTACAGAGTAAAAAATAAATGTAAATTCGCCCCGAAATGATAGTGTTGCAATGACACCATCAATACGAACAGAAATAGTGTTAGCGTTTACTTATTTTCATAGCAGGCCTTACCTGCGATAATACAAAATGGCCCAGATAAAAAATATCGGACTCTTTACTTCCGGTGGTGATGCACCAGGTATGAATGCCACCATACGTGCTGTAGTGCGTACAGCCCTGTTTTATGATATTAATGTTACCGGTATAAGAAGAGGTTTTGAGGGGATGATCAGCGGTGATTTTTTCCCGATGAATCGCAAAACCGTTTCAAACATCATTCAGCGTGGCGGAACGATCCTGAAAACCGCGCGCAGCGAACAATTCAGAACAAAAGAGGGGCGTAAGGCGGCTTACGATCAGCTAAAGAAATTTGACATCGATGCTTTAATAGCCATCGGCGGCGATGGTACTTTCAGGGGTGTTAAAGCCTTTGGCGAAGAGTATGATATGCCGATCATTGGTCTGCCGGGTACAATAGATAATGATTTAATAGGTACCGATTTTACTATAGGATACGATACGGCCATCAATACGGTAATGAACGCGGTAGATAAGATACGTGATACTGCCGAATCGCATGATCGTTTGTTTATCGTTGAAGTAATGGGCCGCGATTCCGGTATGATCGCCGTGCGTACCGGTATTGCATCGGGTGCCGAAAATATCATCATCCCCGAAAGCAAAACAGGTTTGACCAATCTTTTTGAAAGGTTGGAGAACGGGCGTAAGGATAAAACCTCGCGTATAGTTATCGTTGCTGAAGCTGAGAGCGAAGAAGGCGGGGCCTTTGAAGTTGGCAGGCGCGTAAAAGAGAGATTCCCTCACTATGATACCCGCGTTTCTATATTAGGGCATATCCAGCGTGGCGGAAAACCGACCTGTATGGATAGGGTGCTGGCAAGCCGGGTAGGCGCTGCCGCCGTAGAAGCTTTAATGAAGGGTTGCCGTGACGAAATGGTCGGAGTGATCCATAACGAAATAGCCTTCACCCCGTTTGAGCACGCGGTAAAACATAATATCGAGATCGATCCCAACTTTTTGAAGATCGTGGAGATGCTTTCGCTATAAGTTTATGCCCGGGGGGTATTTGTCAGGTGCAGCCCGTCAATAAAGGTTTTATTTACAATGGTCCGTATTACGTCGTCAATCTCCTTGCTTACGGTAAACAGGTGCTCAATGATCGGCTCATTATCGGGATTTAAGAAATTATTCTTGTCGATAATATTGATCAGTCCCAGCATACTTGCTACCGGCCTGCGCAACTCATGCGAACTTAGCGAGGCAATACTCTTTAAACGGTCATTCTGATCTATCAGCGCCTTTTCGTTTTTAAGCCGTTCGGTAATATCGCGGGCAAAGCAGCCCACTCCCACTATCTCGCCCTTTGTAGTTTTATAAATAGGGTTAAAACTAACCTCAAAATAGGTAAGCTCTTTGGTTTGCGGATCGGGGCTCTCATGCCGGGTAACATATCGTTCGCCCGAAAGCGCCCGGTGATAATAGGATATCCACTCCTGGTTTATTTTTTCGGTATGGCCCGAGTGCGCATAAGCATCGTCACCTTCTTTAGGCACTATGTTTATGGTATAAATTATCCTGTTGCGGTAAGCGGTATTCATATAAACATACTTGCCCTCCCGGTCAATAGACCAGGTGAGATCTTCTGTATTATTGATCAAAGCCTCCAGGTTGTTTTTTGTCCAGGCTATCTCTTCCAACGCACGTTTTTCATGCGTGATATCCCTTACAAACACGGTTAAACCCTCGGATGCAGGGTAGACGCTAATGTTGAACCATTTATCAGAAGGCTCAAAATGCTCGGTGAACTGAGTGCTTACCTGGTTGGCCATCGCTTTACGATAGGCTTTTTCAACATCGGTTGCAACAATTGAAGGGAAAATGTCCCAGATCACCGCCCCGATAATTTCTTCCCTGCTCCTGCCGGCTATTTTTTCAAAGGCGGTATTTATTTTTATAAACCTCCATTCGTTGTTAACTATAAAAAACGAATCGGTTATGCTCTCAATAAAATCGTTAAGCCTGTCGGCGGCCTTTTTTATTTCCTTTTCTATCTCAATGCTCTGGGTCACATCCTGGCCTACGCCCTGTATCTCAGTAACTTGTTTATGCTCATTGGCAATAGCGATAAACTCACACTTTATCCAATGGAAGTTGCCGTCCTTATCCACCTTGCGGTGCTGCAGGTTGATAATCTTACCGGGGTTTTTAAGGCAGTTATTAAAAGCCTGTTCGCACAGGTTCAGCTCTTCAGGTATAGTAGTAATTGAAAAATGCTTTCCGATGATCTCGGACTTCTTGTATCCCAATGTTTTAAAGAACCACTTGTTAGCAAATGTATAATGGCCATTGGTATCTATCCTCACCAGGAAATTGGTTTGCGAATCTATCAGCGAGGCCAGGAATTGCTCCCGACGGTTCATGATCACCTGTTTTTGATCGGTAACATCATTTATAATGCTTAGCTCTACCTGGTGACCGGTAACCTCGTCGGTAATGCTACATTTTTTTTGCTGCACCCACTTGGTTTTCCCGCTTTTGGTAACCATGCGGTAAGTTAATTCGACCCACTCGTAGGTGCCGGTTTTGCTATCAGCTGCAAGGATCTTGTCACGATCGCGCGGATCAATTATTTTATTCCAGGTATCTTTATCCTGCTCAAAATCCTTTAGGGTATATTCTGCTAAAGCAAGAGCAGCCGGGTTGATGAACAGGTATTTTTGAGTAGTAACGTCAAAAGCCCAAACACAATCGTTTAATGCTGTAAGTAGATGATTTAGCATAGATTTATTACAAATTCAGGCATCCCTATAAAGTTAGCTGTTTTTTTGTGTTTTTATGATGTTTATAATAAGATATCCGCTACTTCGGCCCAGTTATTCACCCGTTCGTACCCGGTTACGAGGAAGTTGTGGGGCGATGAGTACAACAATGGACGACCTTTAAATCCCGCGAAATTCCTGATCCGGTCGTCTATCATTATCTGTACGTCAACTATTTTATCGCCGCAAAAAATAATATTCTTCCAGCTGATAAAAGGAAAATGCTCGCCCAGCCAGTCCAGCTTATCTTCCAGCGAGTTCCTGAATTCCATAGCGGCTGAAACGATGTAAACATCGTATTTGTTACAAAGATCTTTAACTACTTCCTGCGCGCCTGGCATCACTTTAAGGTCCCTGAAAAAACCTTTGCAGTTAATATATTCACGCAGAGTACCATTAAGTGCTTCGGGGAGCATTTCATTAAATTCCTTACCATGCAGGTGGGCCAGTAAAACTTCGGTTTGATGGTCGCGGCGGTAGATCTCTATGAACTTATCAATAGTATCAGCTATAACCTCGTCCATATCAATGGCGATACGTATTTTATTTGTCATAATTATGTGGTGGCAAAATGCCAATAATTTTTAAAATGCGCCCATAATTTAATTACAAATAGCATTTTAAAATGAAAATTATTATTTCTACCTTTGCATCCCCGCTGAACGAAACTCCGGGGATAATGTTGAACACATAAAAAATTAAACATGGCAACTAAGATCAGACTGCAAAGACACGGTAAAAAAGGAAAACCTTTTTACTATATCGTAGTAGCAGACGCGCGCGCTCCAAGAGATGGCCGCTTTATTGAGCGTTTAGGTTCATACAACCCAAACACTAACCCCGCTACAATTGACATCAATTTTGACAAAACTTTGGATTGGGTAAACAACGGCGCACAGCCTACCGATACCTGCCGCGCAATTTTGTCATACAAAGGCGTATTATACAAAAAGCACTTAGAAGGTGGCGTTAAAAAAGGCGCATTGACCGAAGAGCAATCAGCAGAAAAATTCCAGGCCTGGTTAGATCAGAAAGATAGCAAGATCACCGGTAAAAAAGATAGCTTAACCACTGCAAAACAAGATGCTCGTAAAGCTGCTTTAGCTGCAGAAGCTAAAAAGAAGGAAGTAAAGGCAGCATCAATTATTGCTAAAAATACTCCGCCGGTTGAAGAAGTTGAAGTTGCTGAAGAAGAAGAAGTTGAAGCACCGGCTGCTGAAGCTGAAACCGAAGCACCTGCTGCTGAAAGCGCAGAAACTGAGGCACCTGCTGCTGAAAGCGCAGAATAATTAAAATAAGATATAAGAGCCCCGGGCTTTTATTAAACCACAATAGCGTAATAGCGGACCATCCTGGATGTTTCGCTATTATTGTTTAAAGGCATTTTGCTTCGACTTACCCCAACCCCTCTCTGCTGCGCAAAGAAGGGACTGAAAAGAAAAACAAAACCCTCTTTGCGCCCTGGCGGAGAGAGGGTGGTCGAGCGGAGCAAAGACCGGGTGAGTTGAATAGACGATAGTTCAATCAGGTAACCATGAAGATAGAAGACGGTTTCAAAATAGGCAGCATCATTAAAACCAAAGGTTTAAAGGGCGAAGTGCAACTATATGTCGACTTTGAGCATCTGGATGCCATCGAGATCACTGCTGTGTTTATCGATATAGCCGGTAAGCTGGTCCCCTATTTTGTGGAATCTATTAAATATCATCATAATGGTACCGCCTATCTTTTTTTGGAAGATGTGGATACCATTGAAAAAGCCACTAAACTGGTAAAAAAAGATATCTACCTGCCCAATAAACTCAAACCCAAAAAGAAAAAGGGCGACTTCACCCTGATGGACCTGGTAGGTTTCACTGCTGTTGATGTAAACGAAGGCGAACTGGGCGAGATCAGCGGGATACAGGAACTACCCCAGCAATTCATCGCCACAGTTACTTATAAAGAATGCGAAGTGCTTTTCCCGCTCAACGAAGAAATTATCAAAGGCATTGACGTGGTAAAGAATATTGTGACGATTGACCTGCCGGAAGGATTGCTGGAGATCTATTTGGACTAAAGACCTTAATTTACAACGCCCCTTCTACTTTCCAGGTGGAACCATTTGTATAATGGATGCTGTAAACAAACGCTTTAGCGCTTCTGCCCGAAGGGGCGTTGATCGTCCACGAGTAGCTGGCAGATTTTCCATTGGACAACGCTTTCCTGGCAAGCCCGGCTGAATTACCGATCATTTTCCCGGCCTTATTATAAACCATCCAGGCAATTTTGATCGCATCTATTTTTTTACCTGTATTGTTTTTCGCCATGACAATAACCGCCTTTGACCCATCTGTTACGATTGAACATTTAGTTACAACCACCCTGCAGGTAGCTCTCGACCGTGCATACAGCTCAGTTACCGGGAGCTCTTTAGGATGTGTGGCGATGGCACGTGGCGTTGTATCGGCTTTGGACCGGATAGCGGTGCTGTCCGTAGCCTTTATCTTTGGGGTGCTTTGATCGGATTGTTTACAGGAATAGAAAAAGCATATACATGCCAGCAGAACAAAGGTTAAAATTTTCATTGCTTTAAGGTTGGCCGAAGATAGAGCTTTTAATATGGGATTTTTGTCAAATATTATGGAAACTATATATCACTTGGGTAAAGTGAACTAAGCCTTTTCAGCAATTCTGTTTTTATCGATCAGGAATAACACTTCTAAAACAGCCCAAAAGACCAGGTTTGAAATGGCTAAGTCCGATAATAACATGAAAGTGCGATTATAACTTATGAATAAACCAAGCATTAGATTTACTGAACTTGATGGAACAAACAGCACGTAGTTTATTACACCGGTAATAAGAAGAGCTATAATTACGATACCGATTTTCTTCATTGAAATAAGGTTTACCGAAAATAAGAATTTGTAGCATAGATTTTTTTGCCAAAATATATTTGCTTCTGGTATTTCTTAATGACTGCATATCAAATGGGGAAAGTAATGAAAAAGCCTTCTCTGAGCTTTTAATAACCACACTTAAAAATCTGTTTGTTAAGTTCTTATTAAAAATAACGTATCTTTATGTAATCAACCTGGACTATACAGATTTAACTAAAAAATCTAAGTGGCTATGGAACCTTTTTTGAACCTTCCGTGGTGGGCACAAGTAGTATTTGTAGCAACAAACGGATTCATCGTTTTTATCCTGATCATTTTGATAAATCAAATGGTTAGGACTATCAAATCCCAAAGGACAAACTTAATCGTTAAAAGGAAAACGAAGCCGGCAGACGAGCGGGAGAAGGAATATGGGAGTGGTCGTCGATCATCATATATCGACGCCTAACTTTCTTCATTTGCAATTGCTTCTAAAACGGAACAAACTTTTTTCCCCGTAACTTTCATTGCAGGTTGCCCGGGAGTAGTACGTTATGTTCTAAAATATTTTGTCAAATAATATTTGCTTTTTGTAAATCTTGTTTTACATTTGGTAAATCAAACTTGACAAATTATGAAAACAAGGTTTCTCTTTCCCTACTGGTTTCGGTACCTGGGTTTAGCTTGCTTCCTGGTACATATACCTGTTATGATGTTCTTTAAAAAATATCACGATATGGACAGTCCTGATGCAAACCTGTTCAGCGGCTCGCACGTTTTTTTCATCTTTACCACTTTGATGGTTACCATCGGTTTGTTTTTGTTTGCATTCTCCAGGGAGAAGATCGAAGATGAGCAGATCATGCAGTTACGCCGCGATTCGTTGCAATGGGCAGTTTATTTTAACTATATCGTACTGATAACTACCCTGATATTCACGGAACATATGGAGATCGGTCATATCATGATGCTTAATATGTGGACGCTGTTGCTTTTCTTTATTCTTCGTTTTCAATGGGCTATTTTTCGAATGAACTGGTCGGCTAAAAGGGAGAACTAAGATGAAAAACACGATCCGCGTTGAACGCGCCATAAAAAACATAACACAGGCCGACCTTGCCGGGCAAGTCGGCGTGTCGCGCCAAACCATCAATACCATCGAGAGCCAGAAATATGTGCCCTCCACGGTGCTGGCTTTAAAAATTGCGAGGGTGTTTGGCAAACCAATGGAAGAAATATTTATGCTGGAGGAAACAGACTGACCGCTAAATAGTTATAATTTTAAATCGACATAAAATGAATAAAGAAAATAAAACATCCCACCCGGTAAACGCGGCTGTTGCCTTTGCCCCTGAGTTAACTGTTCGTAACGGCGTTATGGATATTGATTTCTATAAGAATGCATTTGGCGCGGTAGAAGCCATGCGCCTGAACAATGATGATGGCAGCCTGCATGTGGCTGAATTATTTATAGGCGAAGCGATGTTCCATTTGCACGAAGAAACCAAATATTCGAAAATGTTTAGCCCCGAAAAATATGGCGCAGGTACAGTGACCCTTGGGTTGATGACACCCGATGTGCATGGGGTTGTGGCACAAGCCGTAGCTGCCGGGGCCACGATCATTTCGCCTGTGACAGATTATGAATACGGTTACCGCCAGGGCGAGATCAAAGATCCCTTTGGGCACCACTGGCTCATCGAGTGCCGCATACCGCCTTCGCCGGACTGGAAAGGATAGGTTGCCTGTGATTATGAGAGGGTTTAGTGAACAGGTTTAGAAAACTAATCGCTAATCTCTGCTCACTAATCTCTATTTTTGCGCCATGCGTTTTGATCTCATCACTGTTTTGCCCGCTTTGTTAGAAAGCCCTTTTGCACATTCTATTTTACAGCGTGCGCAGAAAAAAGGCATCGCCGAAATACACGTCCACAACCTGCGCGATTACACCAGCAACAAGCAAAAAAGCGTGGATGATTACCCCTACGGCGGTGGCAGCGGCATGGTGATGACGATAGAGCCATTTGCCAAATGCATTGAAAAGCTAAAAGCAGAAAGGGATTATGACGAGATCATCTTCATGTCGCCCGATGGCGAAACACTGAACCAGCAGATAGCCAACCAATTATCTATCAAAGGAAACATCATCATACTTTGCGGCCATTATAAGGGAATAGACCAAAGAATACGCGATATCTACGTTACCCGCGAAATTTCCATAGGCGACTATGTACTATCCGGCGGCGAATTGCCCGCGGCGGTTTTGGTGGATACGGTAGTGCGGCTGATACCCGGCGTGCTGAATGATGAAACTTCGGCGCTATCCGATTCCTTCCAGGACGACCTGCTGGATGCCCCGGTATATACCCGCCCGGCTGACTGGAACGGCCACAAAGTGCCGGATATCCTGCTCAGCGGCAATACCCCGGAAATAGAGAAGTGGCGATTTGAGCAAGCGATAGAACGGACAAAGGAGAGAAGGCCGGATTTGCTGAAATGAAAATTGCGTTGTTTGCCGATAATTGTTGATAAAACAGAAAATGTGCAAATTTTTCAATTAGACTTTTTATATTAAAATAAAATCCCTATAATTGCAATCCGATTTTTAGGGGCTAAAAATCGCTTTTAAGAGCTTAAAATCATGGATTTAGTAAAATTTGTAGAAGAGCAATCAGTAGAAAAAAGGCAACATCCTGCATTTAAGGCAGGTGATACTGTTAGCGTACATTATAAAATCAGAGAAGGTAACAAGGAACGTATCCAGATTTACCAGGGTGTAGTTATCCAGCGCAACAGTGTTGGCGTTAGCGAAACTTTCACTGTACGTAAAATTTCAAACGGTGTAGGTGTTGAGCGTATATTCCCAATCAACTCGCCAAATATCGATAAGATCGAAGTAAACAGCCACGGTAAAGTACGTCGTGCTAAATTGTTCTACCTGCGCGAGTTAACAGGTAAAGCAGCACGTATCAAATCAAAAAGAGTTTAAGCCCCCGGCCCCTAAAGGGGTGGAGGAGGAACAAAATATAAAAGCCTTTTCGGATTTCCCGGAAAGGCTTTTTTGCGTTGATTATTTTGTCTGAACCTTGATTTGCCTGATTAAAGGATTTTCACGATTACTTGTTTCGCTTAAAGATCAAGCTAATCTTTGAATCCCAAAAATCAAGGTTCAGACAAATTTAAGCTGTCTTCTTCTTACCCTTAACTGCCCCCTTAACACCCGCTCCTACCCCGTCGGAACCCTTTGCGGCCTCTTTGGAAACCCCTTTAGGGGGCAGGGGGCTTAACTCTGCTAAAACCGTTCTTCCGCCTTTTACAACTTCGCCCAGCTCAACATTAATTTTTGTTCCCAGCGGAAGAAAAATATCCACTCTCGATCCAAATTTGATGAAGCCAAATTGCGCGCCTTGTTCCACTACGTCACCTTCCTTCACATACCAAACAATGCGGCGGGCCATGGCTCCGACAATTTGCCTGAACAGTACCGCCACGCCATCGCTGTTTTCGGTAACCACGGTGGTGCGCTCATTTTCGGTGGATGATTTTGGGTGCCAGGCTACCAGGTATTTTCCCGGATGGTACCTGAAATATTTTACCACGCCCGAAATAGGGTTGCGGTTCACGTGCACATTAATGGGCGACATAAAAACCGAGATCTGGATGCGCCTGTCTTTCAAAAATTCGGTTTCGTCAGTTTCCTCGATCACTACCACCTTGCCATCAGCAGGGCAAAGCACCTGGTGTTCTTCGGCGCTTATTTTAAAATGCGGATTGCGGAAAAATTGCAGGATGATCAGAAACAGCAAGCCGGATAATATATATACGATCCACTTCAGCGTGTGCGCGTCAGGGTAATAGAACTGTATCAGCGCGTTGGATACAAAAATCAGCAATACGCACAGGGCAAGGGAGGTATATCCTTCTTTATGGATGGTCATTATCAAATAATTTGATGCAAAATTACGAATTTGTAATTAAGTAGAGATAAGCATATACAATTGGTGCCGATAATAACAGCCCGTCGAAGCGATCAAGCAGGCCGCCATGCCCCGGCAATATGCCGCCGGAGTCCTTTACATTGATGCTGCGCTTAAACATCGATTCCACCAGATCACCCAAAGTACCAAAGCAGGAGATCATGATCGCTACCGGTATCCATTGCTCCAGCGTAAGGTCCTTAAAGTAAATGCTGATCACAAAAGCTACTATCGCGCTGATCAAAACACCACCGATAAACCCTTCCCAGGTTTTTTTAGGCGAATGGCGTTCAAAAAGTTTATTCTTCCCGAATTTGACTCCTACCAAATAAGCGCCGGTATCATTGGCCCATAGGATTAATAAAAAGGCAAGTGGTATATGAAAGTTAAAACTACCCCCCAAATAAGCCAGCGCGTGGAAGAAAGTAAAGGGCACAATAGTATAAATGATGCCGGTAAAAGTATAGGCAACATTGGTAAAAGGGTGTTTCGACTTGTCAAACAGCTCCCTGAAAAAAATGGCGGCCGGCATCAGCATCAAAATAAATATCAGGCGGTGATAAGCAGGCACATCCTGGTAAGTGATCAGGGCAAATACGATGTAGATAGCTGCCCCGTACAGCATCCCGGTTGATAAATTGGGTTTGATACCCGCGCTTTGCTTCACCAGCCCATAAAACTCCCACAGGCAAAATAAGCTGAGCGCTAAATAAAACAAACCGAAAACATAATGCCCCAACAATACAGAGGCCAGCATAACGATGATAAAGAAAAAGCCGGTAATGGCGCGTGTTTTCATAAATTGATCTGGTTCAGGATCAGTGCCTCAATGGCGTTGCTGAAATCCCGCTGGTGAATATATACTTCTATATGGCCGAATGTACGGTGCGAAGAATCTTGTTTGTTCAATAAAACGGTATCTATCTGGTTTTCAATAAGCATTTGTTTTACCATCTCTGCCTGGTAGTAATTGTTGGACGAAAAGATTTTAACCCAGTTCTTCTCCATGTATCTCCGCTAATTGCCTTTTGTTTGAAATATACCGGTAAATAAACAATAAAAATAAGGTAATTATAAAACTTATGATATAGCCGACGTAAGTAAAATTATGATTGGCGTCAGGGTTAATATTGCTCAATTTGTGTTGAAACAAATATGTGATTATCACGACAGCACCATTATTTACAAAATGCGCCCAAACCGATGTCCAGACACTGCCACTCCAGGCAACAAAATAGCCAAAAAACACACCTAACAACAGCCTGGGCAAGAACCCAAAAAATTCCATGTGGAAGGCGCTAAATAATATAGCTGTAGTCCATATGGCGGCATGTTTGTTCTTCATCCACCTGGTAAATATCGTTTGCATGCAACCCCTGAATAAAAATTCTTCAGCAACTGCTGTTAAGAATCCAATTAAAAACAAATCAAACAACATAGCCCAGATACTATTCATTTGAAGCATGTCGTCAGACGCTTCCTGAAGTTGCTTTTCCTGTTCGATCATCCACTGGGGCAGGTTAATAGCCTGGTTCACGTTCCCGATAAACTCCATTAGCGGGTTTGAAAATAGCATAATAAAAAAAACCACTGCAATTAGTACCCACGGAAAATTAAAGGACGTTTTAAGATATTGATCAGGCTCTCGCATGATGATATACGAGAAAAAAAGGGGGGTGATCAATAAAGGTAAAGTAGTAGTTGTAAGCTGGAAGATCCATAAAACACTTTCGCTTTGATTGGCTAAGTTATTGGGGTCCATAATACTGTTAAAAGTATTAGCCCCATAGGAGTGTATTATGATGAATTTACTGATGCTTAAACCTATGATCAGCATGAAAAAGGTAAGTATAATTAATAAGAGAAGCTGTAAACTGGGGTGTAATTGTTTATGGAGCACAGGGTTAGACGGGCCGTCTGTCATAATTTGTCTTTAAATTCGTATTTTTGTAGCGAAGATAAGGCATGTCTGTACAAATAGGAAATATTGAGCTGGGAGAATTTCCGCTGCTGTTGGCACCGATGGAGGATGTGAGTGACCCGCCCTTCCGTTATGTGTGCAAGCAAAACGGCGTGGATATGATGTACACCGAGTTTATCTCGTCCGAAGGATTGATACGCGATGCCGCTAAAAGCCGCCAGAAACTGGATATTTTTGAATATGAACGCCCGATAGGCATACAGATATTCGGCAGCGATATCGATCACATGCGCGAAGCCACCGAAATAGCTACCCTGGCCAATCCCGACCTGATGGACATCAACTATGGCTGCCCGGTTAAACAGGTGGCCTGCCGTGGCGCAGGTGCAAGCCTGTTGCAGGATATCGATAAAATGGTAGCCATGACCAAAGCTGTTGTCGGCGCTACCCATCTGCCGGTAACTGTAAAAACACGATTGGGCTGGGACGATAACACCAAAAATGTATATGAAGTAGCCGAGCGTTTGCAGGATGTAGGCATCAAGGCCTTAACCATACATGGCCGCACGCGTTCGCAGATGTATAAAGGCTCTGCCGACTGGTCGCTGATACACCAGATCAAAAAGAACCCGAGGATAAAAATCCCCATTTTTGGAAACGGGGACATAGATTCTCCTGAAAAAGCCGCGCAATGGCGCATGGAATACGAGGTTGATGGCATGATGATCGGTCGTGCAGCCATCGGATATCCCTGGATATTCCGCGAGATCAAACATTATTTTAAAACCGGCGAACAGCTGGAAAAACCAACAATTGCCGAGCGTGTAGAGGTTTGCCGCACCCATTTAACCAAGTCAATGGAGTGGAAAGGGCCAAAAACAGGCATTTTTGAGATGCGCAGGCATTATTCAAATTATTTTAAAGGAGTTGATCACTTTAAAGAATACCGGATGAAACTGGTTACAGCCGCTAATTTTGAAGAGGTAAACGAGATATTAGAGGAAGTGTGCGAAAATTATAGTGCACAAATGGCTTAATATTTGTTTTGTTAAATATATATTTGACTAATTCCCCAATAAACGAATGATCACTACTATAACCGACGGCGTTAAGGTTTCTGTAGAAACTATTTACCAACCAGAATATTCCAATCCGGCGAACGATCACTATATGTTCGCTTACAAAATAAGTATTGAGAATGTGGGCCATACTTCTGTGCAGCTTTTGCGCAGGCAATGGCAGATATTTGATTCAAACGGTGCTAAAAGAGAGGTGGAAGGCGAAGGTGTAGTAGGCCAGCAACCCATCATTGAACCAGGCAGCACACACGAGTACGTATCAGGCTGTAACCTCAAAACCGATATGGGCAGCATGAAAGGCACTTACCAGATGGCACGCCTGATGGATAACGCTGTATTTAACGTACAGATCCCCGAATTTTACCTGATTGCACCATACAGAATGAGCTAACCAGGCATCAAACTAATCATATTAAAAGAGCCCATCGGTATACCGGTGGGCTCTTTTGTTGTTGGTAGTTCCCTGAATTGATTGATAGTTTGACTCCTGTTAACGGACACTGATTGTCCGCTTGCGATACAGAGCTTTTGGGGCATTTACGCTAATGACTTAGTAATCAATGGATGATAATTCTGGCATAGGGTTAGTTAATCGGGTTTGAATTCAATTATATAATTTCACCAGTTATGAACCGATCTCTATTTAGAATTATTACATTATTATTGTCGACCTTCTTTTATGTGGCAGCGGCGAAGGCGCAGGTAGCAGACTCCACTATTGTCCGGCTGATGCAGGAGAAGCGTATTCCGGTATTAGGACTGTGTTTTATTGATAACGGAAAAGTCGAACTATCAAAAGTTTATGGCGAACTTAAAGCGGGAGTACCTGCGCCGGCCAATACGGTATTTAATGTGGCTTCGGTCACCAAGACGGCGACGACAATGGTAACA
>Ga0206976_1196_pt1 | contig 17249 bp, 11 predicted proteins | sample Alteio_BWOrgHeat_82_FD_152926 | JGI IMG/M metagenome (GOLD analysis project Ga0206976, IMG submission 152926) | Enriched cells from forest soil in Barre Woods Harvard Forest LTER site, Petersham, Massachusetts, United States -... | ecosystem: Environmental > Terrestrial > Soil > Temperate forest >... | reverse complement strand
CTTGCGCTCAGGATAAAGCCGTGCCGCTACGAAGAACGTACGGTGCGTGAGAACTCGATCATTCATAGCGAAGGGCGACCATGGGGTCGACGCGCATGGCACGGCGGGCTGGGACGCAGCACGCGAGGCAGGCCACGATTAGGACGAGCGCGGTTGCGCCAAGGAAAGTGGCAGGGTCGCTCGGTTTAACGCCATAGAGCTGGCTGGAGATTACGCGGCCGAGGCCGAAAGACGCTGTGGCTCCCAAAGCGATGCCGAGGACGACAGGCACAAGTCCCTGGCGAATAACCATGAGAAGGACATCACGACGAGAGGCGCCGAGCGCCATACGGATGCCGATTTCCTGAACTCGGCGCGCAACCGAGTAGGAGACCACGCCGTAAACACCCACCAAAGCCAGCGCAAACCCGATCCCGGCAAAGACGGTGAGCAAGACACTGCGCAGGCGTTCGTCGCCGAGGGACTGGGAAATAATTTCGGACATGGTTGTGAGATGAGTGACCGGCTGATCGGGGAGGGCGGCCCAGATTTGACGGGAGATGGTTGCCCCAAGAGCGTCGGGATCGGTATGCGTGCGCACCAACAAATGGATTCCGCCATTACCGCCTTGAAGTAAGGAGAGAAAGTAAGTGGGCGTGGATGCGTCTCGGACATTAATTTCACGAGCGTCGGCGACCACGCCGATGACGACGTTCCACTCCCGGCCGCCCTTGTCATCGGTCGACATGCTGATGCGCCTGCCGAGGACGTCAAGAGTGCCCCAATATTCGCGGGCCATGGCCGCGTTGACGGCAACGGCGCGCTGGCCGCCTCGCACATCACGATCGGTGAACTCGCGGCCGCGAAGGACGGGAATCCCGAGCATTTGAAAATAGCCGGGATAGATGTACCGGGCATTGGCGCTGCGGGATTCCTTTGAGGAAAGAGGAATGGCACCGTCCACGAGAAGGTTGGCCTGCATCATCATCATGCCGGATAACACGCCGTGATCGGAGACGGTCACGGAAGCGACGCCAGGAATTTGCCGGATTTTCTGAACGAGTTCCTGTACCTGATTGATTTGGCGCTTTATGGCGCTCTCGATATCGGCCGCGCTGGTAATGCGAGGCTGCGGGAGATCGAGAGCGAGAAGATGATCGGTGCGGAAGCCAGGATTCTCGCGGAGCAGGCGGGAGAGAGTGAGGTTCATCAGGACGCAGCCGATGATGAGAATAAACGCGAGAGCGACCTCGAGGGAGACAAGCGCGTGCCCGAGGCGGGACTGCCGCGTGGAGCGCGCCGCGCCGAGACTGGGGCCAGTGCTTTCCTTGAGCGCCTCGTTAGGATCGAGCCGCGCGGCGCGGCGGGCCGGGACAATGCCGAAAAGAATGCCAGCGAGGAGTGAAGTGAGGAGTGAGAACCACAAGAGCGTCGAGTCGAGCGAGATTTCGTTCAGCCGCGGAGTGCCAGCGGGAGCGATTTGACGAAAGAGTTGAACGCCGCCAGTAGCCAGCGCGACACCCAGCCCGCCGCCGAGCAAGGCGAGCAGGCAGCTCTCCACAAGACCTTGGCGCAAGAGGCGTCCGCGCGATGCGCCAAGAGCAGCGCGCAGCGCCATTTCGCGCTGGCGGCCAGAGCCGCGCGCGAGAAGAAGACTAGCGAGATTTGCACAAGCGATAAGGAGCACGAACGCAGAAGCGGCGAGGAGGATCAGGAAGGCATCACGGGAGTTGCCGAGGCGTTCCGTGAGCAGCGGAGTAGTGGAGAAACGAAATCCTGCGGAGAGCACCGGGTATTCCTTAATCGTTTGTTGAGCCACAACATCAAGTTGAGCGTTCAATTTCTCAATTGTTTCGCCGCGACGCAAAGTTGCGATGTCGTTGAGCATGAAGTATTCGGGCTCTGCTTGCTCTTCCGCAGAGGGAGCGAGAGGCAACCAAGCCTGAACTTGCGACGGAAAAGAGAATCCGGGAGGGGCGACCCCGACGACAACATACGGCTGCTTATCGAGGATGAAGGTTCTGCCAAGGACCGCCGGATCATCGCCAAAGCGATCGCGCCAGAGCTCATGACTGATTACCGCGACATGATTCGTGTCCAGCTTAGCGTCTTGCTCAGTAAGCAGGCGGCCGAGTTCTGGGGTGACCCCAAGTTCTCCGAAGAACCCGTCGGTGACGAAAGCGACGGAGAGGACACTTGGTTGGCCAGTGCCAGTCAGTGTTTTTTCGTTTTGATAGTAGGCGGAAATTTGTTCCAGCGAAGAGACCTGCGGGCGAATTTGCCTAAGATTGATCCAGGAAATCCCTAGCGAAAATGTCGGATACATCGCGCTATGTGCGGAAATTTGAACGATGCGGGCGGAATCCTTATAGGGAAGCGGGCGGAGAATGACAGCGTTGACGATGCTGAAGATGGCGGTATTGGCGCCGATGCCGAGAGCCAGCGTGACGGCGGCGGCTACGGTAAAACCCGGATTCTTGCGCAGAAGACGCGTGGCGTAGCGCAGGTCTTGAAAAAGGGTTTCGAAGAAATTGCCGCGGCGAGATTCGCGGGTTTGCTGCTTGATCGGTTCGAGGCCGCCGAAATCGAGGTGGGCCCTGCGTCGGGCTTCGGACGGAGTCATGCCGCCGGCTACGTAATCGGAGATTTGGCGTTCGAGGTGAAAACGTAACTCGGCGTCGAGTTGCTTCTCGGATTGTTCCTTGCGGAAGAGACGGCGGAGCCAATGCATGGAGACGCCTCCTATTCGGCGGTTCGCAGAATCAGAGCCACAGCATCGGAGAGTTTTTCCCAATAAACGAGTTCGGTCTCCAATTGTTTGCGGCCTTTTCTCGTGAGCGTGTAAAATTTTGCGTCGCGTCCGGTTTCCGATTCGTGCCAGTCGGCCGTAAGCCAGCCGCGGTCTTCAAGGCGGTGCAGGGCAGGGTAGAGCGAGCCCTGCGGCACTTGAAAGAAATCCTTGGAGATTTGCTGGATGCGCTGGGAGATGGCGTAGCCGTGAATGGGGCCGAGCGCGACGACCTTGAGGATTAACATGTCGAGAGTTCCCTTGAGGAACTCTGGTTTGTCGTCCGTCATCTGGACACCTAGGAGTCCTACTGTTAAAGCCTAGAAGTTCTACCTATATGGAAAAAAGCCCACGTTGTCAAGAGTTGAGATTAGACGAAAATCCAGCCCGCGTTGACGCGCCGAGCGGCGCAGCGTAGGATTCGCGGCAATCTTCTCTTGACGAAAGGTACCCATGGCACAAGGACCGACACGTCGCGAGTTCCTCGGCTCGATGGCTGGATTTGCTTTGTTACCGCTGGAGCAGGAAAAGCCCGAACTGATTTTGCATAACGGAAACATTTGGACGGAGCCAGGTTCAGCTGAGTTCTGCGATCAACTCGATTTCGACGCAGGACCCGAGGGGAATTTGAGCGACGCCGAAAGCGCTTCTGGCGTGCGGACCGCGCTCTCCGAACATCTGGACGAAAAGCTCTGAAGCTCCATTCGCAACGAGGTGTTGCTCTGTGAATTGAGGAGTGCTGTTCACAAGGACCAGGAGTTTAACGATGCGCGAGATTTTGTTCAGGTCTCCGGTTGCGGCATGCAACGTTCCCATCAATTCAATCGCGATGCCGCGGGCGGCTACTTTTCCCTGGGCGGTGTCGAAATCCGCCCCGAGCTTGCCGGCCAAAGGCTTGCCGTCCTTTCTGGCGAAGTGTCCCGAGACGAAAATGAGATTTCCGCTACGGACGAAGGGCACAAAGGCAGCAGCGGGCGGGGCGACTTCTGGAAGAGATATTCCCAGCGATTTAAGTTTTTCGTAGACGGACATCTTAGTCTCCTATCACTAATTTTGGGAATGATTTGCGCAAGAATGCGGCGCTAGTCCTTCTTACTTCGCACTGCTTGCGCGAACAAAATCAACCGCCGCCGTATTTCCGCCGCAGACGAGAACACCCACGCGCTCGCCGGTCTGCGGTTTGTAACGGCCAGAAAGGATCACTGCGAAAGCCGCGGCGCCGCCAGGTTCCGCAACGATGCGCAGAACTTTCCACAGTGCCTGCTGGGCTTGATGAATCGCGTCGTCAGTCACCAGGACGACTTTGCTCACAAACCTTTGCGCGATGGGGAACATCAATTCGCCGACACGTTTCGGAGCAAGCGAGTCGGCCGCGATTCCCCCCGCAGGACTGTCAACGGGACGTCCGGCTTGCAAAGCGTTGCGCAACGTCGGTGCGGCTTCAGGCTCAACGCCGACTATCCTGATGCGGTTCGCATACCACGAAGCGACGCCGCCAATAAGGCCGCCACCGCCAACAGCAACGAGCAGCGAGTCGAGATTGGGAACCTGCTGCTCGAACTCAAGTCCCAAGGAGCCTTGGCCCAGCAGCGTCTCCGGCTGATCGTAGGCGTGCACCGTGAGCGCGCCAGATTCGGCGGCCCAATGCTCGCTAGCCTTGAGAGCGTCAGCGTAGCGCTCGCCAGTCACGACGAGTTCCGCGCCATAGCCGCGGATGCGCTGGATTTTTTCCGGCGAAGCGACGGTGGGGACAAATAGCTTTGCTGGAATGCCCAGTTTCATCGCGGCAAAGGCAACAGCTGCGCCGTGATTGCCGCCGGAGGCTGCGACGACGCCAGCTTGCGGAATCTTACGCAGAAGCAAGTTTGCGAACGCACCGCGCGCTTTGAAGGATCCCGAATGCTGGAGCAATTCGAGTTTGAAAATAAGAGGGATGGAGTCGAGGCCGAAATCGGCGCCGTCCACTTCGATCACAGGCGTCCGGCGAATGTGCGGCCGGATGATTTTTTCCGTCGCGGTGATTTGGTCGCGATCGATTTGCATGTCCGATTTGAGTTGTGGACCGCCGATCATGATGGAGGAAAACGTTAGGGCGCGACGACGTCTTTCAGCTTGGGCTTGACCTGAACAGCAGCCAGGCTCGATGCATCCCAGCCGCCGCCAATCGCTTTGACCAGAAGCACGCTGGTCACCAGCCGTTGTCCTTGAATCACGGCGGCTTCCTGCTCGTTGTTCAGCAAATTTTGCTGCGCGGTGACAACATCCAGATAGCTGACCAGCCCGCCTTTGTAGCGGTCTTCGGAAATATCAAGAGTGCGGCGAGCAGCATCCACAGCAAGTTGCTGAGTATCGCGTGCCTGTTCGAGAACTGTTAGCCCCGTTACATCGTCCTGCACTTCTTGAAACGCAATCAGCACAGACTGGCGGTAATTTGCGATGGTCACTTCGTAGCCGGACTTAGCAAACTCCACCTGAGCGCGGCGCGCTCCCCCGGTGAAAATACTTTCGGCTACGTTGGCGCCGAGCGCCCAGAAGACGCTGGAAACGTTGGCCAATTTTGCGACGTCAGCGGCTTGCCAACCACCATTTCCAAATAAATTCAGTGAAGGGTAATACGCCGCCTTGGCAACTCCAATCTGCGCATTGGCTGCAGCCATCTGACGCTCGGCTTGAGCAATGTCCGGGCGCCTCTCAAGCAAGTCCGAAGGCAGCCCCAGATCAATCGGCGGCGGCTCTGCATTCAGTTCTCTGACCGGGATGTGAAAGTCCGGCGCCGGTTTGCCGACAAGCACGGCGATCGCATCTTCAAACTGCTTTCGCTGCTGCAGTAACAGCGTGGCTTGCGTGCGTGTGGTCTGAAGAAAAGTTTCTTCCTGTGCGACATCCAGTCCGGAAGCAACGCCGCCCTTGTGCCGTGAATCCACGAGTTCCAAGCCTCGGCGCAGCGCGTCCACGGTGCGGTTCAGAATTCCCAGCTCGGAATCGAGTTGCCGAAGGCTGAAGTAATCGCCGGCAAGCTCCGCGGTGATGACGAGCCGGACATTGCCGAGGTTTGCCGCGCTCGCTTGATACGAAGCTTCTGCGGATTCAATCGTCCTTCGCCGCTGGCCGAACAAATCCACTTCGTAGCCCACCGTAAACGGCAGCGTAAAAGAGTTTTGCGTGACGGGCTTCAGCGGTGGAATCGCGCCGCTTGGCGGCCGATCGCCGGAAATCCGTTGCCGGTAAGCGCTAGGGCTGGTTCCAAATGTGGGGAAGAGTGTTGCGACCTGAATGGCGGCCGCGGCGCGCGCTTGATTGTAATTTCCAATCGCCGCCTGCAGCGTCTGATTTGCGGCAAGGGAATCCTTCTCCAATCCATTCAGTTCGTCGTCGTGATAAACGCCCCACCATTCGCCCTTGGGGACGGCGTCTTTCGGATCGCTCTGCCGCCATGGTTCCGAAACATCCCATTTCGCCGTTGTGGGCGCGGTCGCGCGCACGTAATTTGGCCCAACCGTGCATCCCGCGAGCAGAAAAACAGCGGCGGCCGCAGGCGCGAGAGGCTGGAAGAGTTTCCTCTGGTGCATTACTGCTTCGCTCCGGGCGCACCGCTTGGGTTAGGAGTTTTAAACGGAGGCGCCTGTGCCGGGGCCCCCGGTGCAACTGGCTGCGCGACTTGTTTAACGCGGACCTCTTGACCGTCGTCGAGGGAATCCGCGGGATTCAGAACAATCCAGTCGGTGGCTTCAAGGCCTTGCAAAACTTCAAGCGTGGTCCCGTAGTCTCGTCCGATCGTCAACGGGCGGAGATGCGCTTTGTTATTTGCATCCACAACGACGGCGCGCAAACCCTCCGAACGGAAAAGCAAGGCGTTCACCGGTACTTGCACTCGGGAAGCCGCGACCTTCACTTGCAAATGGACTTGCGCATAGCCGCCGGGAAATAGTTGGGCGGTTTTGTTCGGCACATCCACCTCGGTCAAGAGTGTTCTTGAATTGGGATCGATGGCTTCCGCGGTGCGCACTACTTTGCCTTCAAAGCGCAGCCCGGGAAATTGCGCCAGTTCGAGAAAAGCTCCAAGTCCGCTGCGGATCGCCGAGGAGTACATCTCCGGCACGCTGACGTACACGCGAATGGGATCCGTCTGCGCCAGTGTAAAAAGCTCCTGCTGGGCGCCGCCATTTCCGGCGTTAATCAGAGTTCCAGTATCTATGTTGCGTTTCGTTAGTACACCGCTGAATGGAGCGTAAACATGTTTAAAGGATTCCAGTTCCTCGAGCCGCCGCACATTCGCTGCAAAAGACTCGACGGTCGCCGCCTTGGCTGCATAGTCGCCAACTGCGTTATCGACTTCCTGTTTGGACACTCCGTCCGTTTTGAGCAGGTCTTGATAACGTGTCGCCGTAATCTTGGAAAGATTTGCATTGGCTTGGGAAGTGTTCAGGTCGGCCCGTGCTTGCAAAAGCTGCTGATCGACTTCTGGCGTGTCAATATCCGCCAGGAGCTCGCCCTTTGCTACGCGCGTTCCAATATCGTGGTACCACTTTTGCAGGTAGCCGCTGGTGCGCGCATAAATAGGCGATTCCACATAAGCCTGGAGCGTCCCTGGCAGCACGAGGTCTTCCTGTGCAACCTCCGCTGTTGGGTGCGTAACAGCCACGGTAGGAATGGCAAGCGCTTCCGTGGTTTCGGCCAGAGCGTGATACTGCGCGCGGCGCTGGAACAGGGTGAACGCGCCCAGAATCACCAGGACGATTACACCGCCGGTCAAATAGGTGAAGAGCCGCGTGCCTTTCTCGGGCTGGTGTCCTCCTCGTTCGGGTTCCATCTGTGATCCGCCTTCTTTCATTGTCCGCTACTCCGCTCTTTCCGCTCGTTCTTTTCCACTCAGGCTACCGCAGGGGATGGTGATTGGCTACGCTGCTTTCTACGCTCGCGCCGGCCGTGAATCAGCGAGAAGACGCAAGGAACAAAAAATAGCGTCGCGAAGGTAGCGAAAATCAGCCCACCAATCACGGCGCGGCCCAGCGGGGCGTTCTGTTCGCCGCCTTCCCCGAGGCCGATGGCCATCGGGATCATGCCGATAATCATGGCCAGCGCGGTCATAAGCACGGGGCGGATGCGTACGAAGCCCGCTTGCAGCGCGGCTTCACGCGCGGACTTTCCTTCGCTCAGTTGCTCGCGCGCGAAAGAAACCATCAGGATGCTGTTGGCTGTGGCCACGCCCATGCACATGATCGCGCCGGTAAGCGACGGCACGCTGAGAGTCGTGTGCGTCAGCAGCAGAATCCAGCAAATTCCCGCGAGGGCTCCTGGCAACGCCGTGATGATGATGAAAGGATCCAGCCACGATTGGAAGTTTACGACGATCAACAAATACGCCAGGATAATTGCGCCAATCAGGCCGATACCAAGGCCTCGGAACGAGGAGCGCATCGTTTGCACTTGGCCGCGAACTTCGATGTGGCTGCCTCGCGGCAACTCGTTCTTCACTTCAGCCACACGCTTCAGGACTTCATCGGAAACGCCACCTAGATCACGGCCATCTACGGCGGCGTAGACATTGATCATGGGCTGCACGTTGTAATGAGAAATTTCTGCTTGTCTCGCTGTACTCGTGGTGTTTACCAGATTTCCGATGATCTGTGGCGGGGTGCCGGGCGTGGTTCCGGTCACAGGGGTGTTCTGCAGGGCCTGATAGCTGTCCACCCGGTATTGCGGCGATTGCACGGCCACGCTGTAGGCGACACCGTTTTTGGGATCGAGCCAAAATGCCGGCGAAGTCTGAAAGCTGGAGCTCAAGGAAACAAGAAGGTTTTGCGCGACGTCCTTGGCTTGCAAGCCGACGGATTGCGCGCGTGTGCGATCCACATCCATGTGGAGAGTCGGCTCGTCGAAGGCCTGCTGCACATGGACATCGACGGCGCCGGGGATATGCCGCATCTCTTTCGCGAGCTTTTCCGCCACCAGATAGTTGCCGCGCTGATTGTTTCCCGTTACCGCTACGTCGATGGGAGCCGGCGTCCCGAAATTCAGAATTTGCGTCACGATGTCCGCGGGCTGGAAGAAGAACTGAGTACCCGGAAACCGTTGCGGCAGTTTCTCGCGGAGTTCATTGATGTAAGCGCTGGTCGGTTTGCCGCGCTCTTCTTTCAACTGCACTAGAATCTCGGCGTCAGAAGTGCCGAAGGTACCAGAGTTGCTGTAGCTCAGATTGATGCCGCTGTAAGGAACGCCGATGTTGTCGAGAACGGTTTGCAATTCCTTGGGAGGGATGGTCTCGCGAATGACCGCGTCAACCTGATCGGCAAGTCGCGCGGTCTCCTCGATGCGAAGCCCAGTGCGTGCGCGGAAGTGCAAACGGATTTGTCCGGCGTCGACCTTGGGAAAGAAATCCCTGCCGAGAAAGAAGACCAGTCCGACGGAAAGGACGCAAAATAAAAGGAAACAGCCTCCAAATAATTTCGGCCAGTCCAAAGCGGAGGACAGCCCGTGACGATAGCCCTCGCGGAATCTCTCGAAGCCATGTTCGAATTTTTGCTGGTAACGCCGGAAGAATCCTTGTTTTTCACCAACATGTTCTTCGGGCTTGTATTCGTCCGCGCTGCTCAAGAGGTACATGGCCATCGTAGGGACAATGGTTCTGGACCACCCGTAAGAAGCCAGCATGGCAAAGCTGACCGCTTCCGCCAGCGGCACGAAAAGGAACTTCGCAACGCCCGAAAGAAAAAACATCGGAAGGAACACGATGCAGATGCACAACGTGGATACAAACGCGGGCACGGCGATTTGCTGAGCGCCGTCGAGAATCGCCTGTACCGTTTCCTTACCCATGGCCAGGTTGCGATTGATGTTTTCGATTTCCACGGTGGCGTCGTCCACCAGGATGCCGACGGCCAGCGCCAGGCCGCCCAGAGTCATAATGTTGATGGTTTCGCCGAGCGCGCTGAGCATCAGAATGCTGACGAGAATCGAAAGTGGAATGGAAACCGCGATGATCAGCGTGCTCTTCCAGTTTCCGAGGAAGATCAAGATCATCACCGCCGTCAGGCACGCGGCGATCAACGCTTCTCGCAAGACTCCCTGAATCGACGCGCGCACGAAGACCGATTGATCGAAGAAGGTCGAGACACGCAGGCCTTCCGGCAACGAGGACGCATAATTGGCCAACACCTGCTTGACGCGGTCTACGATATCGAGGGTCGAAGCGCCTCCAGTCTTGTACGTGGCCATGAGCACGCCGCGCTGTCCATTCACGCGGACAACGTTGGTCTGGGGGCTAAAGCCGTCGCGAACATGGGCGACGTCTTTCATGTAAATCGTCGCGCCGTTCACGGTTTTTATCGGTAGATCGTTCAACCCTTCCACCGTCAGTGGGCTTCCGTTCATCTCCACGAGATATTCAAGGGAGCCAAGTTTCACCGTTCCCGTAGGCAGAATGAGGTTCTGCGCGTTGACAGCGTTTACGATATCCACGGGGGACAGCCCTTTGGACTGCAGCGCCGCGGAATCAATATCCACGGAAACCAGGCGCTGCTTTCCACCGTAAGGGAAGGGAAGCGCCGCGCCTTGCACGGTGGCAAGCTGCGTGCGAATGAAATTGTTTCCGAAATCGAAGAGCTGTTGCTCGCTCAAGCTGTCGCTGGTCAGTCCAATCTGAATGACGGGAACCGTCGACGCGGAAAAGATAGCCACGAGGGGAGGCGTAGTCCCCGGTGGAAGTTGCCTCAAAATCGTCTGGGCAATGGCGGTGGTCTGAGCCAGCGCCACTTGCACGTTTGCAGTTGGCTGAAAGTAGATTTTGACGACCGCAATGCCGTTAAGAGACTGCGATTCGATGTGCTCGACGTCGTTTACAAGTGTGGTAACGGAGCGCTCGGAGTTGCTAGTGATACGCTGTTCCATCTCCTGAGGCTGAAGTCCCGCGTAGTTCCATACCAGAGTGATTACCGGAATGTTGATTTCAGGGAAAATGTCCGTCGGCGTGCGCGTGAGAACTACTGGCGTCAGCAGAACGATGACCAGAGCGAGCACCACAAAGGTGTAAGGTCTCGCGAGGGCTAATCGGACAATCCACATAAAGCTTAGAAGTTTCCTCTAGCGGGCTATTCGCCCTGCCACACAAGTTGGAACGGTTCTTCCGTCGGGGTACTCTCTACTTAGATTCGCGAACTCAATTGTTTGGGTACGCCCCAGCGACCAGATACGATATATCGTCTGCGCAAATAGTGAGCACTAAAATCGTTTCTAATCCGAACATCCCCACGGGCGCCGCAGGCCATCCGGTTCGAGATCAAGTCAACGCTACATTGCGGCAAACCTTTACAGGTCAATCCGTTAGCCGATGGGCAAGCCCTCGCGCCTCTTAATCTTACTCTGTTTTGGATGCCCCTGAACGGACGCGGGTGACATGCACGCTTTGACCAATTTGGACTGCCGTTTTCCGCCTCTCCGAATCTTCCGAATGGCTGCGCGGTTCAGGTATAGTCCATCGTCGCCGGAGTTGCCGCGTCTGACAAATCGAGATAACTTTTTTACGGGGTGATGAAAAGGAGCCCACGTTTGCGGGAATCGATCCGTACAACAAATGGATTGACGGCGACCCTGCCGATAATTTGGTTGAAGTCGACAAGCCCTAACATGCGGGGCGCAGCCGGCGAGGGCTTTTGCGTCTACTTGTGGGTCATGACGAACACGCCATCCCAATTTGCCGGTGGCTCGTCAAATAAATACTCCTGGCAGCGTTTCCAGTAGGTACGAGAAGGACCGTCTTCAGGCCATTTGTCGAGAAAATCCTGAAAAGCGCGTTGCGCGTCATTCCACTTTCGATTTCGAAAAAGTTCCCGCGCACGAGCAAACTGTTCCACTTGTAAGCGCACTTCTTCCCCGCGCCCCTCCGCGGCCAAATCCTCCCGCTGTCCCATCAACTGGTAGATCGTGACGGGTTGCAGCTTTCCCTTGACGCGGATCAAGTCCAGCTCGCGAAAAACAAAGCCGTCGTCTTTTGCGGATTGATACGTCGTTTCGTTTACGATGATGTGCGTGCCGTAGTCCTTGTTCAGACCTTCGAGCCGTGAAGAAAGGTTCACCGTGTCACCCAGCGCCGTGTATCCGCGGCGCAACGATGAGCCCATCCTGCCGACGCTGGCCACGCCGGTGTTCAGGCCGATGCCGATATCGAGGCTGGGCTTGCCTTCGGTTTCCCAAACTTTTTGCAACTCGCGAACACGCTTCATCATTTCCAGCGCCGCGTTGCACGCTTTCGTCGCGTGCCCCGGTTCTTCAAAAGGCGCACCCCAGAAGGCCATCACGGCGTCGCCGATGTATTTGTCGAGCGTCCCGTTAGTCTTGAAGACGATGCGCGTCATGTCCGAAAGATATTGATTGAGAAAGAGAGCGAGTTCCTGAGCGTCGAGTTTTTCTGAAATGGTGGTGAAGCCGCGAATGTCGCTGAACATGACAGTGATGTCGGTTTTCTTTGGGTCAACAAGGCTGGGATCAACGAGGAGCCGGCGGATCACCTCGGGACTAAGGTAGTTGCTGAATTCCGCGCGCACCTTACGCTTTTCTTTTTCCTCGAAAACAACGCGGTAAAGCGACACCAACACTACGTTCCCCACTAGAGTCATCGCGGGCACTGTGAAATTCAGCCACCATCCGCGGCGAAAAGCACCATAATCTACCGCGACAAGCGGAATCAGCAGTGCAGCTCCAAACCACATCCAGCGCGGCTGCACCAGAGCCATCCAGATGCCGAGAGGTATGCCGAATGTGAAGATGAGCAGCGCATCAATCAGAGCGGATCGCGCATCTCTTTTCAAAAAACGATCATTCAATATGTTGTCGATTATATTGGCGTGGATTTCTACGCCGGGATAGTTCGTGCCCCCAAATGGCGTGGCGCGCAAATCGCCGATGCCCGTGGCTGTGGCTCCGACGAGGACGAGTTTTCCTTTAAAAGTACCGGGAATAAAAGTTTTCTGCAAAACATCCGCGATTGATTTGTGAAGAAACGTTCCCCAAGGCCCCTGGTAGTTGATCAACATCTGCCCAAGCTCGTCGGTACGAAGCGAGAGCCTGCTCCCGAAATCAATCCGCACAATTCCGGCTTGGTTGTAATAGAGATTCGTATCCAGCGCCTCTTTTCCCAAAAATGCGCGAGCAGCCATCACATCCATCGATGGATAGATGTCCCAGTCCGCCGGATTTTCCGAACGCCCATAGGGCAAGAACAGTGTGGTACGGCGCACAACGCCGTCGATGTCAGGCGGCTCATTAAAAAAGCCAGTCCAGGAACTATCTCCGTTAAGCCCCGCGGTGAGACTGTCCAGGTTGGCTTCGGCTCCTTTGGGCACGAGCCGCGCTCCCTCGAATATCTCCATGAGGTGGAGCTTGTCTTCCTTGCCGAATTGGGCCCGCAGAGGATGTGCTGGCGGGTAGGCGAAGAAAGAGATTTGATCCGCGTAGGTTTGTAATGCTTTGTCCGAGACGCCTTCGAGGTCAGCTTGCGTAAATAAAAAATAATTGCCAAGAATGACCGGCCCAAAGCGTTTAATGGCTTTTGCAAACTGTGCATCCGCGTCGTACTTTGCGGCCAGCGCCCGCACCTCGGCGGTGAGCTTTGGGTCGACGGTTTCACCGGCTTGACCCCGCTTCTCGAGTTCCTCGGCCAAAGCGCGCACCGGAGCGGCGCTTTGATCTGGTTTGCTGAAAGTGATATCGAAGGCGGCGACCACCGCACCGTCTTCATGAAGCACGTCCAGCATCTTTGCAAAATAAGCGCGTGAAAACGGCCAGCGGCCCAAAACTTCCTGCGCTTTCTGATCTATGTCCACGATGACTATCGGCGATTCAGGCCAGAGAGGACGCTGCGGTAGGTAACGAAAGCGGGTATCCAGAGTGTCAAGCTCGAGCCGCTCGAACAGCTCTGAAATAGGAGCCCTTTTTTCCTGGAGAAAAACAAGGTAATAGACAGAAAGCGACGCAATCGTGATGCCCAGACTTAGGATGAACGATACCCGGTGCCGCCACCAAGACTGAAGCAGCTCGTAGAGGCCGAACCAGCCCCGCCTCTGCCACCATCCGCCTGACGGAGCCGCCATTTCGGTTCGCGCGCTACTCGCGGAAGACAAAGTTCATGCGCACGCCGCTGACCTCAATGAGGTCGCCGTCGTTCAGCCGCACAGGACCGGTGATAGGCGTGCCATTCACCGTGGGCATTTTGTCGCCTGGGCCGATGTAGTAGCCGTCATCGCGCTGATTAATCTGCGCCGCCATCGACGGCTTAAACCAACCCTTAACTTTTACCGTGGCCATCGCGGATTTGCCAATAACCGTCAGCTTGTTCGTCAGCATGTACTCTTTTTGGTCTGTTCGCCCGCCAATCACGATCAGCGTAGGAACTTTCAATCGTCCCGCGGCAAACTGTACGCGCTCGCCAGTGGCTGCGGCTTGCTGAAGCATCTCCCGGCGCGCCTTGGTGTCCAGCACCATAGTCTCGTTGATACGCGGCGCGCTAGCCTTGCGCCCGGTATCCCACGGCACTGGCGCGTCGCCCGAAGCATCGACCTTAATATGATGTTTGCCAATCCAGATGGAATCTCCATCGTGAAGCGTGGCGCGCTCGACGCGCAGGTCGTTCACAAATGTTCCATTCAGGCTATCGAGGTCTTCCACGACGAGCCGCCCGCCCTCAAAATACACGCGCGCGTGATAGTTCGAGACCGCCAGGTTGTCGACCGGCAAGTCGTTGTCAGGCGATCGCCCAATGCTCACGGCCCGGCTTCCCACCGGCACTTCCTTGACCGTCTTTTCTTCAAACATCAGGCTGAGCTTCGCCATCTCACATTCCTCCTGCGGCACCGTTTCTGGCCGCTTTTCTTCGCGCTCCACCAAATAGCCAGGAAAACCATCCTTGCGATTCCGCGCCCACGCGCACGACGATGACGGTAATGTTGTCCACGCCCCCGCGTTCGTTCGCCAGCGCGATAAGCTTTTCCGCGGCCCTCGTCGGATCTGTTTCCGCCTGCAGAGTGCCCGCAATTTCCGGTTCAGTCACCATGCGCGTCAGGCCGTCGCAGCACAGCATCAAAATATCTCGCGCAAACACGCTGTGCTCTTCAGTATCCACTTCTATGTCCGGCAAAGCTCCCAGCGCGCGTAGAAGCACGCTCTGCATTTCGCTTTCTTCCGCTTCCGCCGCCGTCAAGATGCCCCGTCGAACCTGCTCCGCCACCAGAGAGTGATCGCTGGTAAGCTGCTGCAAAGTGCCGCCCCGCAGCAGATAGGCCCGCGAATCCCCCACATGCGCGATGCTTAATCTCGAGCCATCGATCCACGCGGTGGTCACAGTTGCTCCCATCCCGTGTTGCTCCGGATGGGCTTCCGCGGAATCGTAGATAGTTTTGTTCGCCAGGTGCACGGCGCTCGTCAGCCGCTTGGTCTTTTCGCTCCACGTTGGCTCCGAATGGCCCAATTCAGTGGCTGCGGGATCGCTCTGCGTGTCCATGCAGTGCTTCACGATGGTTTCCACAGCCATTTCGCTGGCCACTTCGCCATGCGCTTCGCCGCCCATACCGTCAGACAACACAAAGAGATTCAGCGATTCGACAATGCGGAAACAATCCTCGTTATTCGTGCGCACACGCCCCAAATCGGTGACGCCGCCGCTTACGATCCGCACACATTCTCCCGTTGCTGCTTGCTGTCTGATCCCGTGCCCACACCCGTACCCGGCAGTCCTGTTCTCACGCTAGCAGACCCTTTCCGGCGGCGAAAGGCTGTGACGCTTACTGATTACTTGGTTTTTCGCGCCATTGCCGCCCCGGCACTCCCCGAGGGTACAACTAAACTGGCCAGTTTGTGCCCCTGTTTCTATCAACTTGCATTCCGCTGCGCGCTTCGCCTGCACGCTTCCGTGATAACCTGCCTCTCACCAGCGATCCAGCAAGTAAAGGCGGCCTAGCACCTCTCATCATGGCCAAAGCTAAAAAAAAGCTTCGCAAACGAGCGGTTGCTTCACGGCCCTCCGGATTATCCGCCGCCCAGGCAGGTCGGGAACTCGAGGAACTTAATCGGGTTGGCATCGCGTTATCCGAGACTCGTGACGTGGAGCGTCTGCTCACCCTAATTCTTCTGAAAGCTCGAGAGATCACTGGCGCCGACGCGGGATCTCTTTATTTGGCGGAGCAAGCTGGTGCCATCCCGAACGGTTCTGCGCCCAACTCGGCGAGCGGCGCGGAAAAGACGCGTGAGCTTCGCTTTCGCATGACTCAAAACGACAGCGTGCAGTTTCCTTACACCGAGCACATTCTGCCGATCACGGAATCCTCCATGGCAGGCTACTGCGCTCTCCATGGCGAAGTCATCGAACTTGCCGACGCCTATCGCATTCCCAAATCGCGGCCCTTCCAATTCAATTCTTCGTTTGACGAACAAGCCGGATACCGCACGCGCTCTTTGATCACGCTGCCCATGAGAAACGGCAAAGGCGAAGTTCTCGGCGTGCTCCAGTTGATCAACTGCAAGCGCAACCCGAAAGCTCGGCTGACCAATGCGAATGCCGTGCGCCGCCATGTCCATCCTTTTCCCGAGCGTGCTATCCGCCTTGGCCTTTCCCTTGCTTCGCAAGCCGCGGTTGCCTTCGAAAATTCGCAGCTCTATCGCGACATCGAAAATCTTTTTGACGGTTTTGTGAACGCATCCGTGAAAGCCATCGAGCAGCGCGACCCCACTACCTCAGGCCACTCCCAGCGCGTTTGCCAAATGACCATGGCGCTCGCCGAAGCCGTGGACCGCGAGCCGCAAGGACCGTACGCGGATTTGCGCTTTTCGCGCGAACAGATGAAGGAGCTGCGTTACGCCACGCTTCTCCACGATTTCGGCAAGGTCGGCGTCCGCGAAGAAGTCCTCGTAAAAGCCAAAAAGCTTTACCCGCTTCAGTATTCCCGCCTACTGGATCGCTTTGACTACATCCGTCGGGATATCGAAGCGCGCATCGCCGAACAAAAGGTAGAGCTACTGCTGGGACATTTTCGCAAGGAGGCGGAAGCTCGTGCCCGCCTGAAGCTGCTCGACGACGAAGCCGGCCGGCTCATCGCTGAACTGGACCGCTATGCGGAATTCATCACGCGAATCAACGAGCCGACCATCCTGCCTTCCAGCGAATTCGAATTGCTTTCCGAAATCTCCCAGAAGACATACCACGATCCTCGAGGTGTCGAACGTCCCTTCATCACCTCGGAGGAAGTAAGATTTCTGTCCATACCTCGCGGCAGTCTGGATAAGGACGAGAGGCTCCAGATCGAATTGCATGTCACGCACAGTTTTAATTTCCTGGCGCAGATTCCCTGGACACCGGAATACCGGGGCATTCCGGAAATCGCTGGTGCTCACCATGAAAAACTCAATGGCAAAGGTTATCCAAACAGCCTCACAGGAGCCGAGATTCCCGTGCAGGCCAAGATGATGACCATCTGCGACATTTTCGATGCGCTCTCCG
>Ga0206976_1194_pt1 | contig 17342 bp, 15 predicted proteins | sample Alteio_BWOrgHeat_82_FD_152926 | JGI IMG/M metagenome (GOLD analysis project Ga0206976, IMG submission 152926) | Enriched cells from forest soil in Barre Woods Harvard Forest LTER site, Petersham, Massachusetts, United States -... | ecosystem: Environmental > Terrestrial > Soil > Temperate forest >... | reverse complement strand
AGCCAAACACCGTAATGGTGAAACCGGTCGGGTACGACTGAAATTCGTAGGTAAATACGTAAAATTCACTGACCTTGAACAAGGCGGTGGTTTCCCTGCGCCGGGCAATGCATTCACAGGGCTAACTCCATCACAAGACTTTGATAAGCCAAGCAACTTTATTATCCGCCCTTCAAGGATGGATGATATAGAGGATGATCAGCCGTTTTAACATTGTTGAAAGGTTGTAATGTTTGAAAGTTGAAAGGTTAGTCTGGCAATATTTAAAAACTTTACAACTTTCCAACCTTTCAACATTACAACTAAAATATCAACCCCAGCACCACCCCGATAATAATAACCACCGGCGTTTTTATTTTGGTGAAATTAAGTAGCAAAAACGTGGCGAGCATTAGGCCGAAGGCCATCAGGTTTAGTCCGAATGGTCGGGTCAATAAGACGACAAGGCATCCTTCTCGAGCATTAAAGCACCCAAAACTGCTTCTTCCAGGTCGGTTGCCTGAGGGGGTAATTTACCCAGCCCACTGTAGGGGGTTGGGTTGGTTATCCGGCTTCTTCTTTCGTTGGTATTGGGCTTATTAAAGGGGGTGTCGTTCTCCAGAATCATAACGAAACAAAAATATACAAAATTAGTTTGCGTTCGCTAACATCTTGTTATTTGCGAGAAATATAAACCTCAAATTTGATATGAAATTCAATGTTTGATCTTAACACCCTATGTTAACAACCTGTTGGCGCTTATTGTAAGCGATTGAGGAACAGGGATGTGGATAAAGATTTGATTTGTTAACTATTTTGAAAAAACCGGAAGCGGTTATCAGTTCAATAAGTGCTAAAACCAATTAATATGGCTACTTTTGACAAAATTACTTAACATTAGAATGGCATATAATTCAAGACCCCAGCGCGAAGACAACCAGATGGTTTTTGGTATCAGGGCGGTTATCGAGGCGATACGTTCGGGTAAAGAGATCGAATCTTTATACATCCAGAGAGGGGTAGGCGGAGGCTTGCTTAATGAGCTTAGGGCATTGCTGGTTGAGTATGGCATTGTAGCCCAGCAGGTACCGGTTGAGAAGCTGAACCGTATTACCGGGAAGAACCACCAGGGAGTGATCGCTGTGATCTCGCCTATCATCTACCAGAAAATAGAAAATATCATCCCTGAAGTATTTGAAAGAGGCGAAACGCCGTTGATATTGGTATTAGACGGCATAACCGATGTGCGCAACATGGGCGCCATTGCCCGCACCGCTGAATGCGCCGGGGTGCATGCTATCGTGATACCTGCAAAAGGCTCGGCACAGATCAATGCCGACGCGATAAAAACATCAGCCGGGGCCTTATATAAAATACCCGTTTGCCGCCATGACAATATGATGCAAACCATCAAGTTTTTACAGGAATCAGGCCTGCAGTTGGTTTGCTGTACAGAGAAAACCAAAGAAGATATTTACAAACCCGATTACACCCCACCAACCGCCATCATTATGGGCTCGGAAGAGGATGGGATACGCAACGAGATCATCCGCATTGCCGATCACCTGGCTAAGATCCCCATGTTCGGTGAGATCGAATCGCTGAATGTGTCGGTATCGACGGGGGTAATACTTTATGAGGCGATAAGACAGAGGCGGTAGAGTAGTTGATTGAGTTGGATTAAGTTGATTATGTTAGAATAAGTTGATCGACTAAACTTAATCAACCACTTAACCAATCAACTTAATCAACTATAACCCTAAATATACTTCGCTCCAAATTTCTGCTTCACATCAGTCACAACCTGTTTTACATTTTGTTCCTGGTCGCGGGGGCAGATCAACAGGGTGTTGTTTGATTCGACTACGATAAAATCATGCAGTCCCTGCAAAACAACCAGCTTTTCGCCTGGGACGTTCACCATGCAGTTTGACGAATCGTACATGATCACTTTTTCGGCCGGGATAACGGCATTGCCAACATAATCTTTTTCTGCCAGTTGGTAGATGGATGCCCAGGTGCCGAGATCTGACCAGCCGAACTCTGAGGGCAAAACGTAGACATTGTCAGCTTTTTCCATAATTCCGTAGTCGATAGAAATATTGGTGCATTGCTGATAGGCTTTGTGGATATGGGTTTTTTCGTTCGGGGTGTTATATACCGGTTTCGCATCTTCAAATATCTCGTTCATTTCGGGCAGGTAACGACTGAAAGCACTCAATATGGCCTTTGCCGACCAGATAAATATCCCGGCATTCCATAAAAAGTCGCCGCTTTGAAGAAATGTTTTTGCTATCTCCAGCGTAGGCTTTTCGGTGAAGGTTTTTACTTTATGAAATTCCTTATTTATAGCCTGTTGCGTATATTGGATGTACCCGTAACCGGTATCCGGTCTTGATGGTTTGATACCCAATGTGATCAGGCATTCCTTGTCCGCGGCTGTTTTCATCGATTTTTCAATGGCGGCTACAAATGCATCGCCATCTAATATCAAATGATCTGAGGGGGCAACTACGATGCAGGCATTCGGGTTGATGCTTTGTATTTTAAAACACCCGTAGGCAATGCAAGGCGCTGTATTGCGCATCACCGGTTCGGTCAGTATTTGCTCGTCGGCCATATCCGGCAGTTGTGATTTTACCAGGCCGGTATAACTTTCATTGGTAACTATGTATATGTTTTCTTTCGGGCAAACCTTCAGAAATCTTTCGTATGTATTTTGTATTAAGGTTTTTCCGGTACCCAAAATATCTAAAAATTGTTTTGGGTAAGATGTTCTGCTAATAGGCCAGAAACGGCTTCCGATGCCGCCCGCCATGATAATAGCATAATAGTTTTTATTCATGTGCTTTTGAAGAATTTTACAGCTTTAATTTGATGACAAAAATGGATAATATTCTGTTAATAATATATTAAATAAAATTACATGAATCGGCCATTTTTTTATTTGAGGTAATAATGGTTAAATAAATAAAATTGTTTTCATTTAAAAATCATTTCAATATAAAATTTTAAACAAAACCCATCGTTTATTTAGAAAAATTTGTTATTTTGAACTTTTAAATATAATAATAGAATCTACTTAGAATGATTGAAACAAAAAGGTCGCTTTTTGATAACCTGCAGAATTTCTTCGGCTTTGATAACTTCAAGGGTGAGCAGGAAGCGATTATAACTAATATTCTTGCCGGCAACGATACGTTTGTGATTATGCCTACCGGTGGTGGCAAATCCATGTGTTACCAGTTGCCTGCATTAATGAGCGAAGGAACAGCGATTGTGATCTCGCCGCTAATTGCCCTAATGAAAAACCAGGTAGACCAGCTAAGAGCTTTCGGCGGGTCTGACAGTATTGCACATTTTTTAAATTCATCATTAAATAAGGCCGATATCGCCCGTGTTAAGGAAGACGTACTTAGTGGCAAAACCAAGTTGCTGTATGTTGCTCCCGAATCATTGACCAAGCAGGAAAATGTTGATTTTTTACGCCTCAACCAGGTGTCCTTCGTGGCGGTTGATGAGGCGCATTGTATCTCAGAGTGGGGGCACGATTTCAGGCCCGAATACCGCAAAATAAGACAAGTGATTAGCAATATAGGCGATAATATTCCCATTATTGCTTTAACCGCGACCGCAACGCCAAAAGTTCAGCAGGATATTCAAAAAAACCTGCAAATGAACAATGCTACGGTATATAAATCTTCATTTAACCGTTCAAACCTGTTTTACGAGGTGCGTGCAAAACGCAACGTGATCAAAGAGATCGTCAAATTTGTAAAGCAGAACCAGGGGAAATCAGGGATCATCTATTGCCTGAGCCGTAAAAAGGTGGAGGAAGTGGCTGAAGCGCTTAACCTGAACGGCATTAAAGCCTTACCATACCATGCTGGCTTAGAGTCAAAGACAAGGGCCGATACACAGGATAAATTCCTGATGGAGGATGTGGATGTGATCGTAGCTACCATAGCGTTTGGTATGGGCATTGATAAACCCGATGTGCGGTATGTGATACACCATGATATGCCAAAAAGCATGGAAGGCTATTACCAGGAAACGGGTCGCTCAGGGCGTGATGGAGGCGAAGGCGTATGCGTGGCTTTCTATTCGGAAAAAGATATTGATAAGCTTCAGAAATTCATGAAGGATAAGCCGGTGTCGGAACGCGAGATCGGAACCCAGATTTTGAAGGAAGTGATTGATTATGCGGAATCGGCTGTATGCCGCCGTAAACAATTACTTCATTACTTTGGCGAGAACTTTAACGAGGCCGGATGCAACAATATGTGCGACAATTGCTGCGCGCATAAGGAACATTTTGATGGCGAGGAACACTTGCACAAAGCATTGAGCATTGTTAAAGAATTAGGCGAAAAATTTGATGATTTCCATATCATCAGCGTATTGATGGGTAACGATAACCCACAGATACATAATTACGAACATCATTTGCTGAAGTCTTTTGGATCGGGTAAAGAGCAGGGAGAAAACCTTTGGAACTCGTTAATGCGGCAGGCTTTGCTGAATAATTACCTGTCGAAAGATATTGACCAGTATGGTTTGTTACGCTTAACCAAATCAGGTAATAACTTCCTTGATAACCCGCACAGCATCCGCTTTGTGATGAACAGGCCGATGGGCGCTACTGATGATGATGAGTCGGAAGATGGGCCTAAGCAGGGTGGCAGCGCTTTGGATACGGAATTGCTGCAGATGCTGAAAGATCTGCGTAAAAAGATAGCCAAGCAAAAAGGCTTGCCGCCATTTGTGATATTCCAGGACCCTTCGCTGGAGGAAATGTGTACGCATTACCCGATCAACACAGAAGAGTTAAAGCAGATATCGGGAGTAGGTGCAGGCAAAGCTTTAAAATTCGGGGCCCAGTTTACCGACCTGATCAAGAAATACGTCGAGGATAACGAAATAGACCGCCCCATAGATATGGTGATCAAAAGCGCTGCCAATAAATCGGCGCTTAAGGTTTATATCATCCAAAATATCGACCGTCATTTGAACCTGGAAGATATTGCAGCTTCAAAAGGCTTGAGCTACGAGGAGATCTTACGCGAAGTGGAATCGATCGTTAACTCGGGTACGAAACTTAATCTAAACTACTTTATTGATGAAGTGATTGACGAGGACAGGCAGGATGAGGTATTTGACTACTTTAAAACAGCCGAGGTTGACTCGATAGATCATGCCCTGGTTGAATTGGGCGCCGACGAATATACCCGCGAAGAAGTACAACTGATGCGGATCAAATTTATGTCGGAATTGGGGAATTAACTTTGAGGTAAAAGGATAAAAGCGAAAGGTTTTGTCCGTTTTCATATAAAATAGCCGGTTTGATGCCGGCTTTTTATTTCTAATCCTCTACAAACTCCAATATATCCCCCGGCTGGCAATTTAAAACCCGGCATATGGCCTCCAGTGTTTCCAGTCGTATAGCTTTGGCCTTGCCGGTTTTAAGTATAGATAAATTAGCCATCGTAATGCCCACTTTCTCGCTAAGCTCGGTTAGCGACATCTTCCGACGGGCCATCATCACATCCAGGTTTACAATTATTGGCATCGCTATACCGTTAAGTCCTGTTCATCTTTAATTACTTTACCTTGTCTGAAAGCTCTATAAATCATTAAAAAAATTATAGCAAACATTAGAAACTTCCAATATCCATTAATTACATCAATGTTTAGTACGACGTCAGATGTGAGATAGGATCTGAAAATCAAACGTAATAAAAGATTAAGAAGGAGTTCTGCAAATGGGATCGCAAGTAACGTATAGGCTATTCTTTTTAAGGTTCGCAGGTTTTTATTAGTAAATGCTAAACCTTTTGAAAGATCAATAACGAACCCAATAAAATACCCTATTAAAATAAGCAGGTATCCAAAAAATAAAAAATCCAGGATTCCCAACACAATATCCATAGTATGCTTTACTGTTTTACTCACGGGTATCATTACGCATTGGTTACTTACATTATATCTAAACTTAACAGGAACATTAACCATACGATATAGTCGGTTGTTCATATCTTTTGAAAATTGCTTATTGATAATAAATTTGCGGATGTATGCCTGGCCATGTTCAACATAAAACTGGACCGAATCCCGTGTCCATGCCCGATCGAGATCAGACTTATAGTTCAGCTTCCAGCTTTGTAGTTCGATACAATATATTGTGTTTAAAATTTTGTCATGTTCAGGTTGTGAATAGGTGTGGTTAAACCATTTTAGGCTACAGGTATCGCACTCAATGTTGCCGCCAGTACCTAAAATGGTAAGAAAATAAACACTGTTAGCCCCAAAGAAATCCCCGTTTTTTAGTTGACGTATGGTTTTTATGCTGTCTTTTAATTCATTATATTTCCTGTAGCTGATGCTGTCGGGAATAATCGGATCTATTGGCTTTAAATCGTTATCATATTTAACATACTGAGGACTTGATTTGTAAACAGGATTAGGTAGCCCCAGTACGGCAAGGATTACTATATAAGCAATGTAGCTAAATATAAATAAACCGACTGTCCAGCGTGCTTCGAGTTTGATTTTCATAAGGTTTAATTATGTTGAAATTCGAAGTAAATCTAATAAAATTATTGAATTGAACAAAATATTTATTGATTTACGATAAATAAAGGTATCAATGAAATGAATTGCTTCTACAAAATTGCCTTTTTAAATTCCAGGTAATCCAGGTTCATGTTGCCATTGGTTACGATGTGGATAGTAAGTACGTGAATGCCTTTTTTGAGGTCGATTGTGGTTAATTGGTTGGTTTTGTTCCAGTGATGCCATTGGCGCCACTTTATGGTGTCGCGGTCATCATGTGTTGATCGTATTTTTAATTGACCGGCTGCATCTTTTCCATCTATATCGAGTGAGATAGCCCCATCGCCGTTGGATGTGTACATTAAGCCCACGTTGTATGTCCCTGTTTCGTTTACTTTAACCGTGTATTTGATCCACTCGCCCGGTACGGTCCACCCTACGTAGAATTTGCCCATGTCGCGTGGTACTTTATTGTAGGGGTTGTCGTCTATGCCGCCTGTTTTGGTGTAGGAAATATCCACGCCCTCCTTCATCCTGAACTCGTTCAGAAATGTTCCGTTTGCGGGGTTAAGCTTGCCGCTTCCATTGTTGATGCTGTCAGAATCATGATAGGCGATCCCTTCGCCGCCCTCGTTATAAAATTCACATTCAATTTTGCCGGGGATCTGCTGGACATGGTTTTGCCAGGGTTTGCCGGAGTTGGTAAGCCGATAAGCCGGGCTACAAGAAAAACAGGGGATGAACATAAGCAATATAAAAACATGTTTCATTCGTAAATATAAATTGATCTTCGTGCCTTAGCCGCTTTTGGACATCTCCGCCGAAATGTTGAGAGGATAAACCGCAAAAACTTTTTTATCGCGAAAACTAAAGTAACGGCTACCATTTCGCAACAATTTTATTACCCATCTGTTTCCAAACACCATTGTTGCGGGTAAAAACCCAAACTGCACCTATAAACGAATTATCATCGCTAAAGCCCACAACTGCAGTATTTCCATCGAAACTTAATCCAATGGAACTCCCAAAGTTTGAAGATGATACGTTAAAGGAAGTAATCATCCCACTCCCAACTAATTTAGGGCCTTGCTGAACCCACTTGTCTTGATCGCTGCCATATATCAATATTCTTCCAGAATTGCCAATGTCTCCAGCAACAGTCACAGTATTTCCATCACCGCTAACCACAACTGATTTTACCAGAACCTCAGTAAAGTCGGGGAGTGCAAAGCCATTCCAGTCAGTTCCATTATTATTTTGCCTAAACACAAACGCCCCTGCACGTTGACCAGCTTGTACAGCGACATTACCATTGGAACTTATTGCAACGTATGTGCCTTGTTGAATGTTACCACCATTGGCGGTAATATTTGCAACTGTCAAATTACCACCTGCCTGTTCCCAATAATTGCCCTTTTTTACAAAAGCCAATGCTGTTCCCTTGTTATTATTAAGCTCTGGAAGGCCGATTATAGCCTTATTTCCTTCATTATTGAGCGCAACAGGACATGAACCCTGGAAGAAGGTTTTCCCCTCACTCCAACCACCATTTTTTTTGGTAAACACCCAGCCACCAAGTATTGCCGTATTACCGTCTCCGCTTAACGCAATATTATTTGCTATCTGAATATATTCCTTATTGATAGGATCATAATTTCTGGCGATTGCGAGCATGCTTCCTTCAGACCATACACCGTTGTTACAGGTATACGCCCAGGCGACTCTTTGCTTCTTTTTAGCTACAATAATTGTATTACCATCACTGCTCATAAGCATGGCATTATCATTATATTGCTCATTAATTGTGAGATCTGAGGTGCGCGATAGCGTATCAATTAGCTCTGCACTTTGTAACCACGAATCATTTACTCTTTTGTATATCCATGTTTTGCCATTACCTGCGCCGCTGCAGAAAGCTATGGTATTGCCGTCTGCGCTGATAGCAACAGATGCGCCTTGCTTGGTCATAGTCTTGGAATAATCAATAGCAGGTAAAGAAATTAAAGTCACTGGCGGAACAGTTCTTATCTTCAATGAGGGATTGAAATCAGGGAATAGATAAGGTATAAGTGCAATTGTAAATTGATCTATATTGATAAAAGTCCAATTTTGGCCACCATCATCGCTAATAGCCAACAATTCGACTTCGGTCTGTTGATCTGGAAATTTAATTATTTGGTTAGATGAAAGCGGCCAGTAAATCGTCGCCGGTATAAGGCAATGTATTTGCTGCCCCGCTTTATAGAATCTGCCCGGATGGCCGATAACAAACTTTGTAACTGGTAGAGCAAAGAGATCTCGCGATTTTGAAATCAAGTGATTAAGCACCTCATCTTTGCCGCCTATATTTTGTAAAAGGCCCGGATATGTATAGGCGATAATTGTCTTAAAATCGGCATTGACTCGAGCTGTGGCATATAAATTGGCTTTTTGAATAACAATTTTATTGTCTTGAGCGGATGCATTAAAAGCTAAGAATAATACGAACAGAAGTATGTAAACGTGCTTCATTTTTAAGATGATATTCAATTGGTTAGTAAAAGTGACTATTTGCTGGCTGGCCATTCGAATACAGCAATTGAAACCTAAATTAAATAATAAGTTAGGGATATTTAAGAAAAATTACAGGTATGATTATATTTACGATAAGTTTATAATATTCAAATAAAACTATGCTGGGTAAAAAAGCGCTCTTTTCGATAGTATTTTTAATCCTGAGCTGTTTAGCGTACGGCCAGGATGCATTTCATTTGAGGATGCAGCGTACGTGGAAAGGTAAGGATAAAGACTACCAGTACCATTATCTTGCAGAAAGTACATTTAAATTGAAGCCAGGTAATGTGGTAAGTGGCTTCGTGCGTTGGAATATTACATGGGGTGCCGGTTTGTTTAGTAAAAATATTTATGAAACGGTTGAGGGTAATTATGATCCCGATAATAAAAAAATATCTGTAAATAGTTACATAGATGGGCAACTGTTTGAGACTTATAAGATAACAATAAAAGAAGATACTACATTTTTTGGCACTTATGCCATAAGTGATTCCGAAAAAGAAAGGACCATATTTGGCGGAAAATCCGGTGTGATCTATGGTGACTATAAAGTATCTCATCTCAAACTCCCAACTGACCTTGTGAAAGCAGACGATAGCAGATTTTTTGGATTATGGGCTAAAACGGATATTTCGGTAAAAGATCAATCATCGCCATTTTTTGCTAATCATTATGTCGAACTTCATTCTAATGGGGCTGGGATTTCAAGAAATAATGAATCAAATACTATAAAAAATGTTAAAGTATTTGCATGGGCTGCTAATAAGGATACTCTTACTTTAGCGGGCACCCCATATTTGTATACTTTAAATAATGGCGTTTTACACCTGAAAGACTTAAAGAATCACCTATCCGCAGATATATCATTCAAAAAGACCTCTCAAAATCAAACCGAAAAGTATTTAGAACATATTCCACGGGATGGGGCGTGGGGAAACTGGCTGATGGCTGCTATTATTAAAAAAGGCAAAATATATTATTGTGCAGATACCCTGAAAGACCCGGAAAATCAATTTTTTGACATTCACCCGTTCAGCGATGAAAGCGGCGAAATGATAATTTATAGCTACGGTAATTATGCGCCTAAAGTTACTTTAGACTCCTTGTCATTTTTAAACTACAAATTTACCGGCTATAATTCTAAAGCCATTTACCCGGCCGGAGGTGGGGGCTATTTTTTCAATGCTCTTGATCGCCACGGCTGCATTGACTATAACTGTTATTATTTTGACGGGATCATAACTTTGTGCGCGAAAGATGAGTTGGTTTACCTGGTAAATGTCGGTAATGTGCATTATGACGATTTAGCCGCCTTACATAAGATTATTAATATTCACACGAATCCCTTTGTACCATTGATGGCACCGCCAGGGATGCATATTGAACCATGCATGGCGTGCAGAGGAAGCGGCAGTGCTGATGCTGGAACAGAGTCTGTTTATTCTTATACTTATAGGAACTACAACAACGTTGACATTGATGTGTACAGAAAAGAGTATAAAACAAAGTCTTGCAGTGTATGTGGTGGTAAAGGCTATCATTATGTAAAAGATGATTTGGGTGGAAAATTAGTCAAATAGAACATTAGATTTGACTGTTTGATTGATAGCAATTATCTTACTTACCCGTTATCTTGAACTCCGTGCGCCTGTTCCTGGCGCGGTTTTCGTCATTGTCATTTGGCGCTATTGGCTGCGTTTCGCCATAACCTTTGAATATCAACCGGCTTGCATTAACCTTATTGGCAATTAAGTACTGATATACCGCTTTCGCCCTGTTTTCAGACAATACCTGGTTCGATTGATCACTCCCTACATTGTCTGTATGCCCGGATATTTCGATATGGACAGTTGGGTTCAGGTTTAAAAAGTCGATCAGCTTATCCAGTTCGGGTTTTGAATCTGGCTTAATATCGAATTTATTGGTATCGAAGAATATATTTTTCAATATCACCTTGTTACCGACCTCAATAGGCTGGAGCAGCACCGCGATATTAAAAGGGTTTTTATTCTCGTGCCCTACAAGCGAAAAATTGGCCGAATAAAACAGGTAGCCATCTTTTGAGATATTAAGCCCATAGTTTTTCCCTGTCGTTATCGTCGCCAGGAAATCGCCTTTCTCAGCCGAACTATAATCCTGGTAAACAGGATTGTTCTTTTGGAGATCGATTATTTCGACAGCGGCTTCGAGGGGTTGCCTGGTTATGGCATCATTAACAGTTCCCTTTACATAAGTTACGCTATGATGGGGCCGCATATTTGCAGGCAGCTCAAAGGTATAAATATCAAACCCTCCTAAACCGTTGAGATTATTGGACGAAAAAAATGCATCATCACCATTAGCTGTCAGCGTAAGCCCGTTTTCGTCACCACTGGAGTTGATAGGGTAGCCCAGGTTAGTGGGTTTTTGCCACTTTCCATCAGCGCCTAAGCGACTAACGAACAGATCTTTACCGCCCAAACCCGGCCAACCATCTGAACAGAAATAAAGTGTACTGTCATCAGGGTGGATAAATGGTGATTGTTCGTTAAAGGCGGTATTGATATTTGGCCCAAGATTTTCGGGTTCGCCCCAGCCTTTGTCAGTCAGGGTTGATTTCCATATATCATAGCCGCCATAGCCGCCCTTGCGGTTGCTCACAAAATATAGCGTGCGCCCGTCTGAACTGATGGAAGGCTGCGCCTCCCATCCGGGGGTATTTACCGGCGGACTAAGATCAAATGGTTTGCCCCAGTCATCGCCTTTTTTTAGCGCTATGTAGATATCACAATGCCCCAAGCCATCCGGGCGGTTGCATCCTGTAAAAAACAAAACTTTCCCATCCTGCGATATCGACTGGGCGCCTTCATTATATTGTGGAGTGTTGATATTGTTGCTTAAATAAGTGGCTGTTTGCCATTTTCCGTCAACCTTAACACTTTTATAGAAGTCCTCGTTGTTATTGATCTTACGGGTAAATATGATGGTGCTTTCATCGGCAGTAATCGTCGGCAGGTACTCATCATCAGCCGTATTGATCTCCGGGCCCATATTAACCGGCTTAAACGGGACCGGGTGCTTGATAGCTTCTAAACTGAAGTTGCAATCAGCTAAAAATTTTTGAGCATAAAAGGCGGTTTGCGGGGTAAGATTTTCATAGCTGAGGTATTTCTCCAGGTGCTGTTTCGCCTCGGCATATTCTGCCTGGTGTAATTCGCAATCGCCTAAGCGGTAATAGATAGAACGATTGAATTCAGGATTGATGTTCAGCGCCAGGCGGTATTGGTCAACGGCCTCCTTGTAATGCCATTTTTGTCGGTACACATCGGCCAGCAGTACATGGGCCTCGATAAATTTACTATCTTCTTCAATGGCTTTTTGCAGATCGGCTATGGCTTCATCGTAAAGATGATCGTCAAGATTTTGACTGGCAAGGGCGAAATATTTTATAGCTTGCTCATTAGTAGTGGAGTACTGCCGTTCTTGAGCATATAAGGTGGCAGACAGAAAAAAAAATACCAGAAAGAAAAAGATTTTCATCTTAGGTAATACGATATTTCGTACTCTAAGTTACGTTTTTTAAGGGATATTCAAATATTTGTGGGTTTGGAGCGATATTTCCCACTGCGGGTTATTCATCACGTATTCTACGATCAGCGGTGTCATTTCTTTCGATTTCGACCACTCCGGCTGTAGATATAGTTTACACTCCGGGGATGTCATTTTTGCGTGCTCTTCGGCCCATGCAAAGTCAGACTTGTTAAACACAATCACTTTAAGTTCATGCGCATATGCCGCTATGCCCGGATACGGCGACTTGAATTTTTTTGGCGAAAGGCATACCCAATCCCAATAACCCGAAAAGGGGTAAGCACCAGATGTTTCGATAAAAGTTTTAATGCCTTTTTGCTGTAATTGGCTGGTTAAGTAGTCCAGGTTGTAGAGCAGCGGTTCGCCGCCGGTTACCACAACTGCTTTTGATGGATATTTTAAAGCGTTCTCAACGATCTGTTCGACAGGGGTAAGCGGATGCAGCCCGGCATCCCAGCTCTCCTTTACATCGCACCAATGGCAGCCTACATCGCATCCGCCCAGGCGGATAAAGTAAGCGGCTTTGCCGGTGTGATATCCCTCGCCCTGTATCGTATAAAACTCTTCCATCAAAGGAAGCAGTGTGCCATCTTCCGGAACCTGGTGTGCCATAATTAAGCTGCAAAAGTACTTCTTTAAGCTGAAAGCGTAAAGTCCAAAGCCAAAAGCTACAAAAGCAAGACAATAGTGAAAAGCTTTCGGCCTTATACTTTCAGTTTTTAACTTTTTTTTGTAGTATTACTTAAATTTTACCGCATGAAAAGATTTTACCTTCCGGTTATTCTCTTGGTGCTTGTTTGCTTTACATCATGCGTGGATGTGGAGGAACATTATGATTTTAAGGCCGACGGCTCGTGCAAGGTGGCTTTTGGCTTTGATATGAGCCGGGCGGTATCCGTGCTGATGAACCTGATGTCGGATTCGGTAAAAGAAACCCCCCAGTTTGCTATGGTTAAGGACACATCGCTTAATTTCTACAGCGCATTGCCTGATAGCATCCAGCAAAAAATGTCGTTGGATGAAATCAACCTGGCCAAAAGCAGCATCTTATCCGTGCAAATGAACCTCCGTAAAAACCTGATGAAGATCAGCATCGGGCACGAAGCAAAAAATGCTGCCGACCTGCAATATTATTTGAAGAATATCTCAAAGATCGAATCGCACAGCAACTTAAATTCTGTGACTAAAAACAGCAATGGGGTAAAGGACTTTGATACCCGCCAGCTATTTAGCGGGCAGGATTACTATGCTTATGAGGTGACACCCCATAAATTTTACCGTATTGTAGATAAGGCAAAATTTAATGCATTTTTGAAAAAAACCCAGTCCACTTTTGCAATGGCAAAGGCTATGCTGATAGAGATGCCTTATAAAGTAGTCCTTAATTTTGCGAAACCTATCAAAAAGATAAACAACTCCAGGGCCGTACTATCTGCCGATAGAAAACGGGTTGTACTTCAAACCAATATGGATGAGATCATCAAAAATCCATCGGTAATGAACCTGAAGATCGACTTTTAAATCCCCATGAAATGGTATGAAATACCTGGTATCCGCAATAACGGGCAGCCGTTTATAAAAAGGGTAAAAGCCGGTGGTAAAACCTTATGCCTTGTCGGTTATGAGAACCAGGTGTTCGCGCTATCTGCAAAATGCCCCCACGCTGGTGGCGACCTCACCGCAGGATGGTGTAAAGAAAAAAAACTTATTTGCCCTGTCCATCGTTACTCCTATAGTTTAGAAACCGGCAAAGGAAGCGAGGGACAAAACGATTACATAGACACCTACCCGGTTGAAATAAAAAAAAGGGTGATTTATGTTGGAATAGAGTCGTTTTGGGAAAAGTTTAAAAAAGCATTTAAATAGTAATGAGCACGATACAGATCGATCACCTTACGGCAGACTTCTATAAAGCAATTAGTTTCAAAAACGAAGTGACCCCGGATTTTACGCCGGTGAAAATATTATTTTATGGCGAGGGTATCCTGGTGAACAACAGTTTTAGTAAGCCTATAACTTTTACCGCCGAATCATTTATCCAGGCAATGGAATCGCAGGTGGCAGATGGTAGTATGTCGCAGTTTAAGCAACATGAATTACATGCTAAAACAGAAATATTTGGCAGGATAGCCCGGCGTATAAGTGTTTATGAATATAATTTTGCCGATCACAAATTAGAGCAACTGCCACGCGGAATCAATTTTATCCAGTTTGTGCAAATAGAAGGTAACTGGCGCATCCTCTCCATGGCCTGGAGCGATGAGAACGAGAGCCATTTGATACCGGAAGAGTATTTGGGGTAGGGTAGTTAGTTGATTGAGTTAGACTAAGTTGAATGGTTGATTAAGTTTTTAGGAATTACAACCACTCACTTAATCAACCTAATCTAATTCAATCAACCATTTATGAATAAACTTCTTTATTTGCCGAAGCCAATGTGTTTTTCAATAAGCCTATAATGGTCATCAAACCAACCCCACCGGGAACGGGTGTGATCCAGGACGATTTTTGGGCCACATTTTCAAAATCAACATCACCATATAATTTGTAGCCTGATTTGGTTAGGGTTGATGTTTCGCGGTTCATTCCTACATCGATCACAATTACGCCGTCTTTCACCATATCGGCAGTAATGAAATTCTTTTTGCCGATGGCTACGATCAGGATATCTGCATCTAAAGTAAACTTTTTAATATCAGGTGTGCGGCTATGGCAGAGGGTCACTGTGCAATTGCCCGGCTGTGTATTACGGGCCATCAATATACTCATGGGTGAACCTACGATATTGCTACGGCCTACTACAACGCAATGCTTGCCGGTGGTATCGATGCCATATTCCTTTAACATCAACGTAATACCATAAGGCGTAGCCGGGATAAACGAAGGTAAGTTACGCTGCATACGGCCCAGGTTGATCGGGTGGAAGCCGTCCACATCTTTGCGGTAGTCTATCTTCTCGGTTACTTTTTCAGGGTTGATATGTTTGGGTAGGGGTAACTGAACGATGATGCCATCTATATCTGCATCTGCATTTAACTCAGCTACTTTATTGAGCAGTTCTTCTTCTGTAACATCACTTTCATAACGTACCAGCGATGATTTAAAACCAACCAGTTCGCAGTTTTTCATTTTGCTGGCAACATAAGTTTCGCTGCCACCATCGTGGCCCACCAAAACCGCCACCAGGTGCGGCTTGCGCCCTGTGCGCTCTAATATTTTAGCAGCTTCTATGGCTATTTCGCCTTTGAGTTTTTCTGATACGTATTTTCCGTCGAGTAATTGCATAATTTTCAGAGTCAAGAGTCAAGAACCAAGAATCAAGACGGAAGCTTAAACCTGGCTCTTGATTCTTGGCTCTTGACTCTAATATTTAATCTAATTTGAGCACCGCCATAAATGCAGATTGCGGTATTTCCACATTACCTACCTGGCGCATGCGCTTCTTGCCTTTTTTCTGTTTTTCAAGCAGTTTGCGTTTACGGGAGATATCACCACCATAACATTTGGCGGTCACGTCCTTACGTAAGGCCTTCACCGTTTCGCGTGCGATGATCTTAGCGCCGATGGATGCCTGTATAATAATTTCAAATTGCTGGCGTGGTAATAGTTCTTTTAGTTTTTCGCAGATCTTTTTACCGAAGTCATAAGCGTTCCCCCTGTAGATCAGTGAGGACAAGGCATCAACCGGCTCTGCATTTAAGCGGATGTCCAGGCGCACCAAATCAGACTGGCGATAACCGATCTGGTGGTAATCAAATGAGGCATAGCCTTTGGATATGGTTTTTAATTTGTCATAAAAATCAAAAACGATCTCGCCCATCGGCATCTCGAAGATCAGCTCAACACGATCTGAAGTTAAATAGGATTGATTTTTAATAAACCCGCGTTTCTGGATGCAAAGCGACATTACCGGGCCCACAAATTCCGATTTGGTAATGATGGTAGCTTTAATGTAAGGTTCTTCCACATAATCTATCCTGCTTGGGTCAGGCAGATCAGATGGGTTATTTACCAGCAGTTCTTCGCCTTTGGTGGTGAATGCCTTGTAGGATACGTTTGGTACGGTGGTGATCACCGTCATATCAAACTCGCGCTCAAGGCGTTCCTGGATGATTTCCATGTGCAGCATACCCAGGAAACCGCAACGGAAACCAAAGCCTAAAGCCGCGGATGATTCAGGTTCAAAAACCAATGAAGCATCGTTTAATTGCAATTTGGCCATTGATTCGCGAAGTTCCTCGTAATCTTCTGTATCAACCGGGTAAATACCGGCGAATACCATCGGTTTTACTTCCTCAAAGCCTTGTATGCCTTCGGCGCATGGACGGTCGACACTAGTGATGGTATCACCAACCTTCACTTCACGCGCTTCTTTGATGCCTGATATGATATATCCTACGTCGCCGGTCTTGATGACATCGCGCGGAGATTGTTTCAGTTTTAATGTGCCGATCTCATCAGCCTTTTTATTTGCAATTATGCATACTTCCTTTATCTCGCTTTTTTGGCTTATTCCATTTGGCTTATTATTGGCATACATCAGGTTGAAGGAAAACACGATATGGTATGGCGTATGTATTCATTTCTGTTTTAATTTCACAGTTTGTATGTCAGAAATTTACAGACTACATCACTTCTATCACTAATAATGATTAACCTGCACGATGTGTTTGGTGCATTGGTGGTTT
>Ga0206976_1192_pt1 | contig 17429 bp, 18 predicted proteins | sample Alteio_BWOrgHeat_82_FD_152926 | JGI IMG/M metagenome (GOLD analysis project Ga0206976, IMG submission 152926) | Enriched cells from forest soil in Barre Woods Harvard Forest LTER site, Petersham, Massachusetts, United States -... | ecosystem: Environmental > Terrestrial > Soil > Temperate forest >... | reverse complement strand
ACTTTTACATAGTTACGGGTAAAACCGTGCATATAGCCTTCTTTAATATCGCCCTCAAATAATACCTCATCGGTCTTATTTAACTGGGTTTCATAAAAGGCGCGGCGTTTTTTATCAGATAAAATATGCAGCATTTTACTTCTTTCGGCGCGGGCGGAGCCGGGTACAGGATTATTCATTTCTGCTGCAAGGGTGTTTTCTCTTTCTGAATAAGTAAATACATGCAGGTACGAAACGTTCAACTCATTCAAAAAATTATAAGTGTCGATAAAATCTTCGCGCGTTTCGTCCGGGAAACCTACAATGGCATCAACACCGATACAGCAACCGGGCATTAATTCTTTGATCTTAGCTACCCTGTCGGCATATAATTCACGCTTGTAACGGCGGCGCATTAAGCCTAATATTTTGTTTGAGCCCGATTGCAGCGGGATATGAAAATGCGGCATAAAGCGCTTTGATTGCGCCACAAACTCAATGATCTCATCTGTCAGCAGGTTTGGTTCGATGGATGATATACGTATCCTGTCTATCCCTTTAACCTCATCCAAAGCTTTTACCAGGTCGAAAAACTTATCTTCACGCTGACCATCCCGGATACCGAAATCGCCCAGGTTAACACCCGTCAACACAATTTCCTTTACTCCCGATGCAACTATTTCCCTGGCCTGTTCTACCACATGCTCAATAGTATCGCTCCTGCTTGCACCGCGCGCCAACGGTATGGTACAAAACGTACAGGAATAATCGCAGCCATCCTGTACCTTTAAAAAGGTACGGGTGCGGTCGCCAAATGAGTAGGAAGAAACAAATTCATTAGCCTCTGATACCGGTTGGTTATAAACCAACGCTTTTGGGTTTTTGGTGAGGTCGCTTATGTGATCTACGATCTGGAATTTTTCTGCTGCACCCAAAACCATGTCCACACCGGGTATTTCAGCAATCTCTTTTGGTTTGAGTTGCGCATAGCAGCCTACGATGGTTACATAGGCGTTAGGGGATATTTTGAGCGCTTCTTTTACTACCTTTTTACACTTTTTGTCGGCATTTTCGGTAACTGAACAGGTGTTGATCACATATACATCCGGCGTATCCGTAAAATCAACCGTATCAAAACCTGCCTTGTTAAAAAGGCGGCCAATGGTTGATGTTTCCGAATAGTTGAGCTTGCAACCTAAGGTATAAAAAGCGACTTTCTTATTCATTTTAAAGGCGCAAAGTTACGATTTTTGTTGGAAGGTTGAAAAGTTGTAATGTTGGAAGGTTAATCTTCGCCATCGATGGTTATGTCAATAGATTCACTGCATATATTTAAACCTAACATTAGAGTGAAGAAGTTAGGATCATCAGCAGCATCATCTTGAATTATTAAAAGTTTATAAGTCCCTCCTCCATTTGTCATCTCTATTTCTTCGACCTGTAAAATTCGAAGGGTTAATGACAGTGATTTATTTAGCGGAATATTAGCAAACCATTGTTCTTGCACTTCCCCTTCTTTAAGAGTACCAATAAGATAAAATTCATTTCGCCTCCTGATAGCAAAACTGTCAATCACATGGAATCTTCCCTTTACCTGTTTTTCTTTCATTTAATCTTTATTCCTCACTCCACCTAAAGCTTTCATTCTCTAACCCTATCAAATCGATCACCCTGTTCACCACCGTCATCGCCACATCTTCAACCGTTTTTGGTTTGCTGTAATAGGAAGGTATGGCCGGGCAAATGATACCGCCCGCTTCGGTTACGGTTTGCATATTGCGGATATGGATGAGGTTGAGGGGCATATCCCTTGCCACCAGGATCAGTTTACGGCGTTCTTTTAAAATAACATCCGCTGCGCGGATAACCAGGTCATCTGACGTACCGGCGGCTATCCTGCCCAATGTACCCATGGAACAGGGCACGATCACCATGGTATCAAACCTGGCCGAACCAGATGCAAAGGGTGCCATAAAATCGTTTTTGGCGTATATTTTATAAGGGAGTGTATCGTAATCCTCGTTATCCAGTTCAAATTTCCATACGGCTTTCGCATTGTCCGACATTACGATCGCTACCTCATTGATCTGTCCCTGCAACTGCTGTAATTTTTCGAACAATAATTTGGCATAGACTGCGCCGCTGGCGCCCGTAACTGCAACTACGATCTTTCTTTTCATCATTTCAACAAAGCTACGGATTAAAATTAAGGGCAAAAAAAAGGATCGAGTACAAGTACCCGACCCTACATCTACCTATGAAAAACATGCCCTATGAGAGGGCACAACAAATGTATGAACAGTTTTTCAATTTTTAAACAATTTCTTAATTTTTTTTTAATCTACTTGTTGAAAGTTTTTCTCTATTAAAAGTTGTATAATTCCGTCCACCAACCCTAAGCTTGGCACGTAAATATTTTTCATATTGGCCCATTTCATGATAGAGATAAATATCTCACAGGCAGGGATGATCACGTCCGCCCTGTCCTGGTTTATGCCCAACACATTGATGCGGTCTTTTAACGAAAATGAGTTTAGATAACTATAAAGTGATTTCAGTTTAATAAAACTAAGGGGCGCGTTATTTTTTTCTTCGGATAGCTTGTACAATTTGTTAATGTTGCCCCCGGTGCCTATACCGTAAACTATCTTAAACTGTTTGGTGTGTTCACGCACAAAATCACGCATTTCATTCCAGGTTTCTTCTTTGTCCTGGTTATCAAGAATGCGTATCGTACCGATATTAAATGATCTCGAACCCAGCAATTTCCCTTCAGAAAATAATGACAATTCAGTACTGCCACCGCCCACATCTATATAAAGATAATTTTTACTCTTATCGATACTTTGCTCAGCGTGGTTAGAGTAAATAATTTTAGCTTCTTTTTGGCCGGTGACGATTTCAAGGTCAAGATCGGCCTGTTCTTTGATCGTCCTGACAATATCCTGGCCATTTTTCGCCTCGCGCATAGCCGATGTGGCAAACGCGATATAATCAGTCACTTTATAAACATCCATCAGGTTGCGGAACGCCACCATGGTTTTAACCAGGTCGGTTGCTTTCCTGTCAGAAATGTGTTGCTGTAAAAAGGCATCATCCCCCAAACGCAGCGGGACCCTGATCAGCGTGTTTTTCTTGAACGAAACCGAGTCATTATTTTCAATAATATCAGCGATAAGCAGTCTTACCGCATTGGAGCCTATATCTATAGCAGCGTATTTCAATGGAATTAACTTTTGTTTTTCAGGTAATTATAAATCTCTATCTGTGCCCGGTGTGGCGTATCACTTTTGGTTTTATGATACTTGTTGGTGTTGTGACTATTGATCTCGCGCGCCTTGGTATTGTCTTCCAGTTGCAGGTCGATAATATCCCTTATTTCTTTCCTCAACTCCTTATCAAATATCGGGAAGCCCACTTCAACCCGGTTATCAATATTCCTCGTCATAAAATCAGCCGAAGTAAGGTAGATCAACTCATCGCCGCCGTTGCAGTAAATATGCACGCGCGAATGTTCCAGGTATTTATCTACTATACTGATCACCTCTATGTTTTCGCTATAACCCTTCATTCCCGGTATAAGGCAGCACATCCCCCTGATGATCATTTTTATTTTAACCCCTGCGTTACTGGCCTGGTATAGCTTGGCTATCACCTGTTCATCCGCAAGGCTGTTCATTTTTAATATCATGTAAGCCTTTTTACCTGCCTTTGCGTTTTTTATCTCGTTATCTATCAACTTGTAAATAGCCGGGCGCGAGTCTATTGGCGACACGATCAAATGCTTCAATCCTTTTGGCAAAACATTTTGTCTTAGTGCTTTAAATACTTCAACCAGGTCGCCCGTAAGCCTTTTGCTTGAAGTAAACAGGGTATGGTCGGCATAAATTTTGGCGGTCTTCTCGTTATAATTACCGGTGGAGAAACAGGCATAATGAACAGGCTTCCGCTTTTCCATCCGCGTAACCAGGCATATTTTTGAATGCACCTTATAATTGATCACCCCGTAAAGTACGTTTACCCCCTCTTCTTCCAGCCTGCTGCTATAGGTAATATTGTTCTGTTCATCAAAACGTGCGCGCAGCTCAACCAGGCAATTTACCTTTTTACCATTTTTGGCAGCGTTGATCAGCGCATGTATCACGTGCGAATGATCGGCCAAGCGGTATAAGGTGATACTGATCTCTTTAACCTTTGGGTCGATGGCAGCTTCGCGCAGGAAATGGATCACATAATCATACGATTGGTAAGGCGTGCTAAGCAAATAGTCCTTTTGAGCTATCATTTCCATCAAACTCTTACCGAAAGACAATCCATTGATCGGCAGCGGCGGATAATACGGGTACTCCAACTCCGGGCGACCTACATTTGGAAAAGATATAAAGTTTTTGAAATTCAAATAACGGTTACCCGGTATAAGGCTTTCGGCATGCACCCCCATCTTGGTAACCAGGTAGCTAACCATTTCCAGCGGCATTTCAGTATCATACAACAGGCGCATTGGTTTGCCTTTTTTGCGTTTTTGCAGACTTTTTGCCAATGCATCAATAAATTTTTCGCTCACCTCTTTATCCAGGTCGAGCTCGGCATCACGGGTAAGCTGTATGGAATACGCCTCGATGTTATCATGGTCGAAAATGAAAAAGATATCCTCCAGCGAGTAGCGGATAATATCGTCGATCAAAATAATGAACTTCAGGTTATTGGTATCCGGCAGCACCAGGAATCTCGATAAACTATCGCGTATCTCGATGAGTGCATAACGCGATTTTTTGTTTTTAGTAAGCTTAACAAAAAAATACAGGCCCCTGTCGCGCAGCTCCGGGAACGGGTGACCCTCATCCAGCATAATGGGAACCAGGGTAGCTAGCAGGCGTTCGCGGAAATAATTCTTCACAAAAGCGCCACGGGTAACGTTCAACTGTTTGTCGTTCAGCAGGAATATCTTTTCTTCAGCTAATTGCTTTACAATGATGTTCTCATACAGGTTATTGAATTTGCGCTCCTGCTTTACAACGATGTTCTTGATCTGGTTTAATATCTTTTTGGGATTGTAGCCTAACAGCTCCTTAGCTTTCTCATTCAGGTTGGATAAGCGGCTTAAAGTGGCCACGCGCACACGGTAAAACTCATCGAGGTTGGATGAGAATATGGCTAAAAACCGTATCCTGTCAATTAAAGGCACTGTAGGGTCCGAAGCTTCCTGCAAAACCCTGTCGTTAAAATATAACCAACTGATCTCCCGGTTGATTAAAGGTATCCGTTTAATATCCATATAAATACGGCCTGCAAGGCCCCGTTTACAAAACTGCTTATTTATTTGTTAAGTTAATATTAACTAAACTTTAAATAGTGAGTTTTGTGCTTAACATTTTAAATACAAAAATTTAGTACGCAGATTTAATTGCCTATGTTTATAATCCTAATAGTAAGAGTCAAGAATCAAGAGCCAGGAATCAAGATAAAAGGAATACCTACCGGAATACTTTCTTATTAGATTATTTCACCATTGGGCTTGTTTTCCTGGTTCTTGGCTCTTGGTTCTTGATTCTAAGTTCTTATTCTATTTTTGTAACGAAAAACATAACCCACCATGCCAACATTTGATATTGTAAGTAAAATAGACGGGCAAACGCTCGATAACGCGATCAATATCGCGAAGAAAGAGATATTGAACCGTTATGATTTCAACGATTCAAAAAGCACTATCGAGCTGGACAAGAAAACAAACCTGATCACCATCGTCACCGAAAATGATATGCGCCTTAAAGCGATCAAGGATGCGATCATTGGCCGGATGGTAAAACAGAGCCTTGATCCCTCTTCTTTAGATGACGGCAAGGAGCAATATGCCTCTGGCAATATGATCCGTAAGGAAATTAAGATAAAAGAAGGGGTAGATAAAGCGACCGCTTCTAAAATAGTAAAGAAGATAAAAGACAGCGGCTTAAAAGTTCAAGCCTCCATCATGGACGACCAGGTGCGCGTGCAGGCTAAAAAAATTGACGACCTGCAAGCGGTGATCAGCCTATGCCGGAAAGAAGATTTCGGGCAACCTTTGCAGTATATTAATATGAGGAACTGACCAGGAGAAAGATCTATTTTACCCTATCACACTCATCAAAAAATTAATCGCATCAGGAGAATGTAATGCCTCAGTTGATTCCAGTGTAAGTGCTGCAGTTTCAGAGGCCCGTTCACGCATCTGTTTTTCATAGGATGCAATTGCCGTGTGCAGGTCTGTAAAATCATCGTTGAGCAGGCATTGGCTAAGTTCAAGCGCGTCCAGCATCGCCATATTTACACCCTCACCGGCATAAGGCGGCATCAGGTGTGCGGCATCGCCCAGCATAGTGATATTTGATTGTGCCTCCCAGGTCTGATCCAAAGGCAAACAATATTGCGGGCGTGGTATAAAATTACTACTTGCGTTTTCAAATAATTCGTTCCATATACTATCCCAGCCTGCATATTCCGCTTTAAACCAGGCCAGTACCTGGGCTTTATCTGTAAAGTCGATCCCACATTCGCGTACCCAGTTTTCATCCTTCTTAAAGCCGGGGTAAAACACCAGGCTGCCATCACCTTTCGAGCTTACAATTAAACTTTTACTATCGCCCATAGCAAAAATTTTACCGCCGTTTAGCAGCTTATGTATTTTCGGGCTTGCCGTTTCTGAATTATAAACAGCACCCTCTACCGCAGTTATTCCAACGTAGAAAGGCTTTATTGGGGTAATGTACGGGCGTATCTTTGAATTTGCCCCATCCGCTGCGATTACGATATCCGCATAAGCTTCCTCACCGTTTTTGAACTGTAGCTTCCAGGTATTATTCCGCGATGAAAGTGATTCGAAATGACTGCCCCATACAACGGTACCCGGCAATAACGAATCTAATAGAATCTGTTGTAGTGGTCCACGATCAATTTCGGGCCGTACTGCTTCGCCCCTCGTATCTGCATCATCATCAAAAACAATATTCCCGCTTTTATCTGTGATACGAAGTTTATCTGCACCGGGGCGGTAATTGGCCATAAAGGCTTCCATCAACCCAGCCTCCTGCAAAGCTTTTAAGCCCGACTCTTCATGCAGATCGAGTGTAGCGCCTTTTGCCCTGGCATCTTTATTTATATCTCTTTCATAAACTTTTACATCGGCGCCGTTCATTTGCAAAAGCCTGGCCAATGTTAAGCCACCCGGGCCAGCGCCCACAATAGCTATGTTTTTATCTTCAATGTTGTTCATTCAGCGGTTGGTTGTTAATCATATAGACGATCAAACTCCAATAACATTTTAAACAAATTGAAATTATTTGAAAACAAAAAAGCCGCCCCAAATATCGGGGCGGCCTTCATCAAACTAAACCAACAACTTACTATGAAAACAGTCTTTATAATTCGGATTTCGAATGTTCGATTTCGGATTTACAAATCTCCTTTCGGACTTTCTTACTTCCGGCCTTTCGGACTTATAAATTTCTTCCGGGGCCGTGAACCTTACGCCAACACTAATCAATCAACAGGTTCCAGGCACCCGGTCAAATTATTTAACAGCTATTTCCCTGGTTTGAAATTTAGCTTCTTCCTTTTTAGCTACGCTCAGGGTTAAAACGCCATCGTTGTATTGAGCGTCAATTTTAGCCTGATCAGCAGTTTCAGGTAAGGTAAACGACCTTACGAATGAATTGTAGCTGTACTCGCGTTTGCTGTATTTCTTGCTTTCGTCAACATTTTCAACCTTCTTTTCGGCAGAAACGCTTAATACGTTTTTGTCAAGGCTGATCTTAAAATCTTCTTTCTTTAAGCCGGGAACTGCTAATTCAATATGGAATTCGTTTTCAGTTTCGGCGATATTAACCGCAGGGATCTTGTTAATAAACCTGTCGTTTAAACGAGAATCGTTGATTAGTGAATCAAATACATCGCTGAACCATGGGTTCACTGCATTTTTTTGTCCGTTGTTAAATTTTACCAGTGTCATATTTGTTACTCTTAGAATTTATCTTTTATTAATTTTTTAACTTCGTCACTGATATATCAACTGTTATACCAAGGGGTATATTTCGATATTTGCGGACAATATGACCGTAAATATTTTTTCAGACAGACATACTGGCATAAAATGAGCGAAAATTTAGCAGATTATAAATTCAGAACACCGGTTCCTATCCGTTTTTCGGATATTGACGCCTACGGCCACGCGAACAACGCGGTTTATTTAACTTACTTTGAAGTAGCACGTTCAAACTACTGGCAGGAGGTAGTAAAATGGGATTGGAATACCATCGGCATCATACTGGCAAAATCAGAGGTTAATTATATAAAGCCGATCAACCTGCGGGATCAGATCGCTTGCTATGTGCGTACTACACGCATCGGCAACAGCAGCTTTGATGTAATGCATGTGATCGTAAAACTGACCGAAAACGGCGAGGAAATTTGCACCACGGGCAAAACCGTGTGCATCAGCTATGATTACAGCATCAACAAATCAGTAAAAATACCCGCCGAGCAGCGTGCGAGAATGATTGCTTATGATGAACCGGGGATGATATTGAATTCTAATTGATGTAAAGCCTCACCTAAATCCTCTCCAGAGGAGAGGACTTTAAAAACATATTATTAGTCCCTCTCCCTTGGAGAGGGGTTGGGGTGAGGCTAAAACGCCTTTATCTCCGGCATTGTTAAAAGCTTTTCATCCAGTTTGGCGATGTTTTTTATATGGCCTGTTACAAATATGGCCACCTGCATGCAGTCATCCTTTTTATTGACAAGTCTTCTTTGATATTTAAGGTGATGTTGACGGATGATATCCTCGAGCAATTCCAGATCATCATAATTATTACTTCTGAATACAACTGCGAGCAATTTTTCATGATGAATCTTATCAAGGTAAATTTCAAGAAAATGGAATAGCCACAGCACAAGCAAGGTGAGCACCGTTGATATGAGTGAAAGGGTATAATTCCCTGCGCCGTTAGCCATACCGATAGCAGCAGCTACCCATATCACCGCAGCGGTAGTGAGCCCGTTGACTGAAATATTATCTTTAAAAATAACTCCTGCACCAATAAACCCAACGCCTGTAACCAAATTGATATTAACCCCCTGCCCTGCCCGTTGCGAGATCATGGTGAAAATAGTCGACCCCAGGCAGATCAGGATGATGGTACGGAACCCGGCGGTTTTATTTTTATACTGACGCTCGAAACCAAGCATGGCCCCGCACAAAATAGCGATGCCTACTTTGATGAGGTCATTAGGAGCAATACCGAATTCTAAAGGCATTTTTAATTATTGATTTATTGAATTTAGTTAGGAAATCTTAAAGTTAGAGTTTAGGTTTTAGAATTTAGAGATTTATAATCATGATTCAGACAAATATCTTCCCTGGATTCAATATCCCATTTTTATCAAAAGCATTTTTTATCCCGCGCCAAAGCTCAAAATGTACGTTTGAGTATTTGATCGGCATAAATTCCTTTTGTACCAGGCCAATACCGTGCTCACCTGATAAAGTACCACCTAAAGATACAGTAAGTTCAAATATTTCGCGTATGCCATCCTTTAATTTGTTGTGCCAATCCTCGTCGCTCATATCACCCTTAATAATGTTTACGTGCAGGTTGCCATCACCTGCGTGACCGTAACAAACGGATTCAAAGCCATATTTACTGCCTGTTTCTTTTATCCCTTTGATCAATAGCGGCAATTTTGCGCGCGGAACAACCGTATCTTCTTCCTTATAAACTGAATTTGATTTTACCGACACCGCCATCGTGCGCCTCAATCGCCATAATTCTTCTTTTTGGGCTGATGTATCGGCAAACAATACATCCTTACAATTAAATTGCTCCAAAACGGCATTGATCTTTTCGCAATCTGTAAATATCACATCGGGGTTAGTGCCGTCAACTTCTATCAGCAAAAAGGCTTCAATGCCATCCTTCAATTCAAAATTAATCCCATCAAATTTGATCACCCACTCCAATCCTTTACGCTCCATAAATTCCAGTGCAGATGGAATGATCCCCGCCCTGAAAATTGCAGATACCGCAGCACAAGCTGCTTCATTGGTACTGAACGATGCCAGCATCAGCGCATACTGTGTGGGCAAGGGTATCAGCTTGACCACAATTTTGGTGATAATACCCAGCGTACCCTCCGAACCTATCATCAATTGGGTTAAATTATACCCTGAGGCATATTTGAGCGTATTTGCGCCTGTCCAGATAATTTCACCATTGGGTAAAACCACTTCCAGGTTCAAAATATATTCGCGGATGGTGCCATATTTTACCACCCTTGGTCCGCCCGAACCATGCGACACATTTCCCCCAATAAAGCAACTGCCCTTACTGGCCGGATCAACCGGGTAAAGCAGGTTCTTAGCAGCAACCGCGTTCATAAAATCTTCCGTGATAACCCCCGGCTCTACAGTAGCCTGTAAACTTTCTTCGTCAATATTTAAAATATGATTAAAACGCTCCATCGCTAAAAGCACACCGCCTTTAACGGGCAAGGCCCCGCCGCTTAACCCTGTACCTGCTCCCCTTGGCGTTACCGGGATCAAATGCTCATTGCAAAGCTTCATCAATGCTGAAACCTCCTGCGGCGATTTGGGCTTAACTACCACTTCGGGATAATAATGCAAATCTTCCGTTTCATCATGGCTGTATTTTTCCATCCCATCATGAGTGGTGAGTACCGCGTCATCGCCCACGATCAATTTTATAGCCGATAACAACTCTCCTGTTATTTTATTGAATTCCATTTCCGGGTTTATTATAAGTAATACTAACGCTCGAATAGGCCACTCTGCCCTTCATGGGCGGGTTTAATTTTTTGATCACCACTGTTGCTGTTTCAATACCAGGGTGTTGCGCTTTTATATCGTCAATAATAGCCTGTGCCAGTGTCTCTATCAGTTTTTTGGGCTGTTGCATTTGCTGTTCAATAATGGCGTATAGCTGTTCGTAATTTACGGTGTTGGCTAAGTTATCCTCGTTCAATTCGCTAACCGGCATAAACCCGACAGAGGCATCAACCTCAAATTTGCCGCCCAATACCTGCTCCGCAGGATAAAATCCATGCCTTGCAAAAAACTCAGCGCCTTGTAATGCTACAGTGATCATCTTTCAAAAGTAGTTGATTTGGTTGGATTGAACCGGATTAGTTGACCACGCAATAATTTTTTTTCGTAAAAAAAATAGGTTTAAACAAGTTAGCCCTACTTTTTGCCAAATATGCCCCTTTCAGTGCTTGCCGGGAAGAAAACGCTTGATGGGAAAACCCTATCTTTGCCCTACCAATTGTATTTTTTATGGCTAAAACCGACTTATTTGAATCACCGGATTATTTCCAGATAGATGAATTGCTTACTGATGAGCATAAACTGATACGCGCCACCGTGAGGGACTGGGTAAAAAAAGAACTCAGCCCCATCATTGAAGATTACGCCCAAAAAGCGCAATTCCCGAAACAACTGCTTAAGGGACTTGCCGATATAGGCGCTTTCGGGCCTACAGTACCTACCGAATACGGCGGTGCCGGGTTGGATTATATCTCCTACGGTATTATTATGCAGGAAATTGAGAGGGGTGATTCTGGTATCAGGTCGACAGCTTCTGTACAGGGCTCATTAGTGATGTACCCGATCTATGCTTATGGGTCTGAGGAACAAAAGAAAAAATATCTCCCAAAATTAGCTGCGGGTGAGCTGATCGGCTGTTTTGGATTAACAGAGCCCGACCATGGTTCCAATCCCAGCGGTATGACCACCAATATTAAAGATGCCGGTGACCATTACATCTTGAACGGCGCAAAAATGTGGATCTCCAATTCACCATTTGCAGACATAGCCATTGTATGGGCGAAGGACGAGGAAGGCAAAATACGCGGAATGATCGTGGAGCGTGGTATGGAAGGCTTCACCACCCCCGAAACCCATAATAAATGGTCGTTAAGGGCATCAGCAACCGGTGAACTTGTTTTTGATCATGTGAAAATTCCTAAAGAAAATATACTGCCAAACGTATCCGGCTTAAAAGGCCCGTTGGGTTGTTTGAACCAGGCGCGTTACGGCATTGCCTGGGGTGCAATAGGTGCAGCGATGGATTGCTATGATACCGCTCTTCGTTACGCTAAAGAGCGCATACAATTTGGCAGACCGATAGCAGGTTTCCAGTTGCAGCAAAAGAAATTAGCCGAAATGATCACCGAAATAACCAAGGCACAACTATTGGTTTGGCGTTTGGGAACATTGAAAAACGAGAACCGCGCCACCCCTGCCCAGATATCAATGGGAAAACGTAACAGCGTGGAAACGGCAATCACCATAGCCCGCGAGGCAAGGCAAATACTTGGCGGCATGGGTATTACCGGCGAATATTCTATCATGCGCCACATGATGAACCTGGAATCTGTCATAACTTACGAAGGAACCCATGATATCCACCTGCTGATAACCGGTATGGATATTACCGGGGAGAATGCCTTTCAATAAGAAGAATTGAATATCGAACACTGAATGTTGAATGTCGAATATCGAAATTTTGTCATCATTCAGTGTTCGTAGTTCGATATTCGTTATTTCTGTTTTAGGAAATCCGCGTACCACTTCCCCGATGCCTTGACAATGCGCTCCTGCGTATCAAAATCAACGTAGATCAACCCAAAACGTGGGTGGTAGCCTTCGGCCCATTCAAAATTATCGGTCAGCGTCCACACAAAATAGCCGTTTACTTTGCAGCCCTCTTGTTTGGCTTTTAGTACCTGCTGCAAATTAGCCTCGATGTATTCAGTACGCTTAGTATCGTTAATTTGGCCGTCAATCAACTCATCCGGGAAAGCAGCTCCATTTTCGGTGATCAGGATATTTTTGATCTGCGGATAGGCGTCAAATTTCTTCAGGATATGATAGATGGCGGGCGGGTAAACCTCCCAGCCCATTTCGGTAGTGGGCACGTTTCGGTCTTTTGCTTTTACCAGGCTGGCATTGATATAAGGTGTAAAAAACGAATATTTGACTATTTCGCGGGTATAATTTTGCAGGCCGATAAAGTCAAAATCAAAATACATGTTTTGCTCATCATCCGGCTGATAAAACTTTTCAAGCCCCTTCAATACCGGGATATCGTTCACGGGATACCCCAACCCTAATATGGGTTCAATAAACAAGCGGTTCACCAAAGCATCAGCTACATTAGCCGCTTTAATATCTCTTTTACTGTTTGATCGCGGTTCTATATGCGAACAGGAAAATGTAGTACCAATTTCCGCATCCGGCAATATTTCACGCAGTTTTTTGGCACCGGCAGCCATGCTTAAAACAATATGATGGATGGCCGGTAAAAAGTTTTTCATGCCGGTGCGTCCGGGAGCGTGTATTCCGAAAAAATAACCCGCACCCGAGAATACCGATGGCTCATTCATCACCATCCAATACTTCACCCTGTCGCCAAAATTTTTAGCGCAAACCTCGGTAAATTCGGTAAACCATTGGATGATGTCGCGGTTTGTCCAACCGCCTTTATCTTCCAGTACCTGCGGCAGGTCCCAGTGATAAACGGTAAGCCAGGGTTCAACACCTTTAGAGAGGCAATAATCAATGATCCGATTATAGTAATCAATACCCGCCTGGTTTACAGCGCCGGTTCCATTTGGCAATATGCGCGTCCATGAAATGGAAAACCGAAAATTGGGAATATTAAGCTGTTTGATAAGGTCTATATCGGCCTGGTAGTTATTGTAAAAATCGCAGGCGGTATCAGCACGATGGCCGTCTTTTACTTTGCCTTTTTTGTTGGTAAAGGCGTCCCATATCGATTCCCCTTTGCCATCCGCATTGTGGGCTCCCTCTATCTGGAATGCAGCCGTTGAAACTCCCCATTGAAAATCGGCACCGAAAAGAGCTCTTTTAATTTGGTTCATAGATGATTATCCACATACTGTATCACAAGTCATTAAAAGCCTTAAAGGCTGATTAGCAACCCGCAATAATATGAACCCCAAATTGTGCAATATAATTGGATAAAAGAAAAGATAAGCAAACAAAAGCTTAGTGAATAAATGTCGACTTCATGCTTTTAAGCACCATCCACTCACGAAAACTCTGGATCAATTTTGATATGAATTTCATAACCTATGATTTTACGATAGTAAAAGTAATTGTACTATATGATGTTACAGTAAAAATTACATTATGTTTTTATTAACAATATTGCTTAAAAGTTTAACCCCCGCTAAATCTTTAACGATAAAATTTCATTCAGATGAGATAAATATTGAAGCGATATTTGTTCTTTATTTACTTTTGAAATATGAAAGACTACTTCATCCAATTGTTCAATTACGACCACTATGCGAACCTGATTATTGCCGAAACCATCAACAAAGCAAATAATACCGGAAAGGCCGTCGGGCTGATGGCCCACCTGCTTGCCGCTCAACAAGTATGGCTGAGCAGGTGTATAGGCGAACAGGCTACAGGCGCAATATTATGGCCCGATTGGAAAGCCGATACCTTTGAACAACTGATCAATGATAATCACCGTGGTTGGATAAATTTACTGGATTATTTAAATCCTGATGACTTTGAGAAATTAATAAGTTATAAAAGTTTAAAAGGTGATCCTTTTGAAAATAAACTGATCGATATTTTAACGCATGTGATCAATCATGGCACACACCACCGGGCACAGGCGGGGCAACAGTTAAAGTTTGACGGCTTGGATATCCTGCCCAATACGGATTATATTGCCTATCTCAGAATTAAAGGACTCTGATATATTAATGCTAATTTTGAAACCAGGAATAACAACTATGAAAAAATTATTGATAGTCACCATCATCGGCTTAACGTTGAGCGCTTGTACCGATACCAAAAAACAAGAAGAAGACCTTAAAAGCGACCTGCTGAAAGTGCATGACAAGGTAATGGGCAGCGATGACGCTTTAATGAAAAACAAAAGTCAACTGGATAGTTTATTAAAACTTCCGGCTAAAGACACAGCCGAAAAAACAAACATCAAAGCTATCGATACCAAACTGTTAGCAGCTGAGGAAGCCATGGAAACGTGGATGAATAATTTTAAACCTGATTTTGTCGGCAAATCGCACAATGATATAATGAAATATTACAGCGATCAGAAAAAACAGATCATGGCTGTCGATTCACAGATGAATGTCGCCATAAAGGAATCATCTGCATACCTTTCTAACAAAAAAGCAAAATGAGAAAACTGGCATTAGGGCTTTTGGTTGTGACTTTATGGACCGCCTGTAAGCTCAACTCGAACGATAAAAAAGTTTTACCTATTTACGGCAACCGTAAACCCATTACCAAAACCGTAGATGGCAAAAGTGTAACCGATACCCTTTACCAAACGATCTCGAAGTTTAAAACGATAAACCAGTATGGCGACAGCATCAGTAATAAAAGCCTCGACGGCAATATTTATGTAGCCGATTTCTTTTTCACTACCTGCCCTTCCATCTGCCCCATTATGCACCGCAATATGCTGAGTGTATATAACGCATTTAAAAGTACCGGCGATTTTAAGATCATCTCCTACACCATCGACCCAAAGCACGACAGTGTGCCTGTCTTAAAAAAATATGCGGATAAACTGGGCGTGACCGGCAAAACATGGTGGTTTTTGCAGGGAAAAAAGGATAGCATCTACAAACTGTCTGAAAGCTACCTGGTACGCAAGCCGGAAGAAGATGCCAAACAGCAATTTATACATGATGGTTCCTTCCTGTTGGTTGATAAACAGAAACGTGTAAGAGGGGCTTATGATGGCACTGATCCCAAACAGGTTGAACAGCTCATCGCCGATATTAAAGAATTGCAAAACGAGCCCGACCAGGTGATTGCCCAATGAAATTAAAGGTCATCGGATTTATTTCAGCCATCGTTATCCTTTTTATCGTATCCTGCGAAAGCGAGCAAACTATCGAATTTAAACGTTATTACTCCGCCGGGGTGGAAGTGTACCAATCACATTGCCAAAATTGCCATGGCGCCAATGGCGAAGGACTGTCTTCGCTTATTCCTCCGCTTACAGATTCAGTCTATCTAAAAAACAACAAGGCCGCACTACCTTGTTTTATCAAATCGGGCTTAAAAGGAGCCATAACCATTAAAGGCAAAACCTTTGATGATACCATGCCTGCCAATGAACTCACCTCAATGGAAGTTGCCCAGGTATTAACCTATATCAGTAATTCATTTGGCAATAAACTAAATACCATTGATATCCAGCAAGTGGAACATGATTTGGGCTCATGTAAATAAGTTCAAATATTACAACCCAATCAACTTAATCCAACCTATTCAACTCAATTAACTATCTTTGCAATGCAAAACGTTCTATCGCTCCCGGCCCCAAGCTGGGGGAGGAAAGTCCGGGCAACACAGAGCATCCTGCTTCCTAACGGGAAGGCGCCGACAGCCGGCGACAGAAAGTGCCACAGAAAATAAACCGCCCGCTTCACGGCGGGCAAGGGTGAAAACGTGAGGTAAGAGCTCACGGCTTTTCCGGGCGACCGGGATCGCGGTAAACCTCAGGAGTTGAAAGACCAAATAGGTCCTGGACCGAAGCTGCTCGCTTCTAATCCGCTAGTTAGCGGATAACCAGGATGGGTAGGTTGCTTAAGACTGTCAGCAATGGCAGGATCAGATCAATGATAGAAATTATCCCGGCAACGGGATAAAACAGAACCCGGCTTACAGCTTTGCTGCTGGTAAACAACCCCTCTCCTGTTCACAGGAAGGGGTTGTTTTTTACAATTAAAAAAGTGTTTATTTTTCTATACAATTCTTTTACCTTAGTGCGTTAATACAACCACGCTACTTTATACTATAACATGGCTAAAATTTTAATTATTGATGATGAACGATCTATCCGCAGCACCCTGCGTGAGATATTGGAATATGAAGATTACCAGGTTGAGGATGTGGATAATGGCATCGATGGGATCGCACTGATAGAAAAAAACGATTATGACCTGGTCCTCTGCGACATTAAGATGAACCGGATGGACGGGATGGAAGTGCTTTCAGAAGGACTTGCATTTAAACCCGATCTGCCGTTTATCATGATATCGGGCCACGGAACTGTAGAAACCGCGATAGAGGCCAGCAAAAAAGGCGCGTTTGATTTTATATCGAAACCACCCGACCTGAACCGCCTGCTGATCACGGTTCGTAACGCATTAGACAGGGGGAGCCTGGTTACCGAAGCCAAAGTATTAAAACGCCAGGTATCAAAGGTTCGTGCTATTCTGGGCAACTCGCAGCCTATCATAAAAATAAAAGAAACAATTGAACGCGTGGCCCCTACTGACGCCCGTGTATTAATAACCGGTGCCAACGGTAGCGGAAAAGAATTGGTAGCGCGTTGGCTGCACGAAAAATCAAACCGCTCTAAATCGCCGCTGATCGA
>Ga0206976_1190_pt1 | contig 17528 bp, 12 predicted proteins | sample Alteio_BWOrgHeat_82_FD_152926 | JGI IMG/M metagenome (GOLD analysis project Ga0206976, IMG submission 152926) | Enriched cells from forest soil in Barre Woods Harvard Forest LTER site, Petersham, Massachusetts, United States -... | ecosystem: Environmental > Terrestrial > Soil > Temperate forest >... | reverse complement strand
GTTTCTTTTAGAGAATATTGGGTTTATGATTGGTGGATAGCTTGTTTTATACTTCGTGTAAAACTCATGGTGTTTCATGTCAGGAGAATTAACTGATTTTAGGTTTTAGCCCTAAGGCAAATTATTTTTTGGAATTAAAAACAAAGCTGATTGTGAATGACTAGTTCCATCCACCGCCCAATGCCTGGTAGATATTAACCATGGCATTCATTTGTTGCTTCTTGGTTTCAATCAGCTCAAACTTAGATTCCAGTGCATCGCGTTGCGTCAACAACACTTCCATATAGTCAGCTCTGGCGAACCTGAAAAGTCGTGTTGAAATATCGATTGACTCAGTAAGGGTTTGTACTTGCTTTGATCTGAGTTCAAAACTCCTTTTCAGATTGTTTATGTTCGACAATTGATTAGAGACTTCAATGTAGGCTGTCAAAACGGTGCGTTCATAGTTGAAAGCTGCCTGAATCTGGCGAGCATTCGCATTATAATAAGCAGCCTTAATTGCATTTCTGTTGATCAGTGGGCCAAATAACCCCGCACCCAAATTGTACATCATCGATTCCGGCTTACTTACCAGGTAAGTAGGATTGAATGCTTCAAAACCTATTGCGCCGGTAATATTTAAAGTCGGATAGAAATTGGCCTTCGCTACCTTCACATCAAGTCTGGCTGCTTCCAGGTCAAGTTCGGCTTGTTTAATATCAGGCCTATTTTGCAAGAGCTGTGCTGGTATACCTCCGCGAATAGAGTCTGTCTTCAAATCAATGAACGTCCAAGAGTTTCTCAAGATCGGCCGGGGGAACCGTCCAACCAGAAAATTGATCCTGTTTTCTGTTTGTACAATACTTTGCTGAATATAAAAAATACGGCTTTGGTTTTTAAGTACTTCGGCTTCAAACCTGCGCACCGCCAACTCTGTGACTTTAGCCGCCGTCTTTTCAAGCCTTACTATTTCAAGTGCGTTTTTTTGAATGTCAATGTTCTGCTTTATTATGAACAGCTGATTATCTAATGCCATTAATTCATAATATGACATGGCTATTTCAGCAATAAGATGAGTAACCATGAAATTCTTACCAGCTGTGGTAGACAATAAACTGTACATGGCAGACTTCCTCGCGTTACGGAGCTTTTTCCAAATATCCACTTCCCAAGAGATGTTGGCCGCGAGCAGATAATCAGGCAGAACATCAGGAATTTGTTTTCCCGGCTCGATTTGGGTAGTAGCGTCAACAGCACCTTGTCGTGTGTATCGTCCTGATTTATCAAACCCTGCACCGCCACCTATGGTTGCAAAAGGCAGGTATGCTCCCTTTCTGGCTTTTACTTCGTTCCTCGCGATGTTAATATCTTGCAAAATGATATTCAACTCCTGATTGTTGCGAAGTGCCGTATCAATAAGCGCACTCAAATAAGGGTCTACAAAAAAGTCCTGCCACTTGATCTTAGCAGTATTGACTGTATCCTTGCCGCCTTTATAATTAACAGGGACATTCTTATTTTCATTTTTCAGAACAATAGTGGGCACAGTACAGGCCGAGTATAGTAGCGACAGCCCGATGATACCTATGTATTTAATTTTATTAATGCTCATTGTCGTCACTAGCTTTAGGTTGGGGAAAAGTGTCCATTTTATGAACGATGTCTTCTGTTAGAGAGTCCTTCTCTTCATCTCTAATAAGCTTACGGCCCTCGGCCATTTTGCCAAAGATGTAGTATAATCCCGGGACAATAATGACTCCGAAAACTGTTCCGAAAAGCATACCGCCAAGTGCTGAAGAACCAATAGTACGATTACCAATTGCACCCGCGCCATGGGCGATCACGAGTGGAATCAAGCCTGCGATAAACGCGAACGAGGTCATTAATATAGGACGGAAACGTACGCGCGCGCCTTCGATTGCTGCTTCGAGAACTGTTGCCCCCTGGTGTTGTTTTTGAACAGCAAACTCAACAATCAACACTGCATTCTTACCAAGCAACCCGACTAGCATTACCAGACCCACTTGTGCATAGATGTCGTTTGCGAGCCCCATGCCTTTGATCAACAGAAATGATCCGAACACTCCGGCAGGAAGAGAGAAAATAACTGCCAAAGGAATGATGAAGCTTTCATATTGCCCGGCGAGTACGAAATAAACAAACACCAATACAATAATGAAAATATAGACAGCTTCGTTTCCACGTCTTGTTTCATCGTACGAAAGCGCAGCCCAGTCTATATCAAATCCGTTGGGTAAATTCTTTGCAACTTCTTTCACTGCCTTGATGGCTTCACCACTACTGTAGCCTGTTGCTGGCCCGCCTCTTATCGCTGCCGTATTGTACATATTGTACCTATTAATTTCATTGGCTCCCTGCTTCTTTTTTATTTTCATAAAAGCCGAAAAAGGAACCATCTCACCACGATCGTTTTTCACCCACAAATTCAGTACATCAGTGGGGAGCTTTCTGTATTCAGGTGCGGCTTGCACGAACACTTTGAAAAAACGCTGGTACTTGATAAAACCAAGCTCGTAGGTGCTACCTACAAAAATGGATAGGGTGTTCATGGCATTACCAATGCTAACTCCTTTTTGCATTGCCAACTCATTATCAATCTCAATCTCATACTGCGGATAGTTCGCACTGAAAAAAGTGAATAGACCAGTGATCTCTTTCCGTTTTCTCATTTCATTCATGAATTCATTAGTGACCCTTTCAAGTTGCAGGTAGTCGCCGCTATTGGTTTTATCCAATAACTGTAGTGCAAAACCACCGGCAGCTCCAAATCCTGGCACCGCAGGAGGATCGAAAAATTCTATTGTTGCACCCGGAAGCTCCTTGGCCTTTTCCTCCAATTCAAGAATGATTTCGCTTACAGTGTGTTTACGTTCAGACCACGGTTTTAAGTTGATGAGGCAAGTTCCGGCATTTGACCCCCGTCCTTCAGTAAGCACTTCATAACCAGCTATTGATGAAACGGACTTTATACCATCTACTGTATTAATGATCTCTACCAATTTGTTAGACAGGTCATTTGTCCTTTCCAGAGTTGAGCCGGGGGGCGTTTGAATAATTGCATAAAGCATTCCCTGATCTTCACTTGGAATAAAACCCGAGGGCAGATTGTTGGCTATTCCGAATATGCCGAGCGCAAACACAACAAATAGACCTACCGTAACAAGCTTTCGTTTGGCGATCAATTGCAACAACCATACATACTTTCCTGTAAGTTTTTCAAAAAGATTGTTAAAACCACCTAAGAATCGATTAAGCCATGTTTTTTTTCTTGGTTTACCGTGCGTGTTCTTTAAAATCATTGCGCAAAGCACCGGGGTCACCGTAAGAGCCACAATACCTGAAAGAACTATGGATGATGCCATGGTAATAGAAAACTGTCTGTAGAATGTACCAACGGGCCCAGTCATGAATGAAACAGGAACAAATACCGATACCATGAGTAGTGTAATGGCGATAATAGCACCGCTGATTTCTCCGATAACTTTTTTTACGGCGTTATAAGGCGACAGATGTTCTTCGGCCATCTTGGCATGCACAGCTTCAACAACTACAATCGCATCATCAACCACAATACCGATAGCCAACACTAGTGCGAACAACGTTATCATGTTGATCGTGAGACCAAAGAGCTGCATGAAGAAGAATGCTCCGATCAAAGATATTGGAACAGCCAGCGTGGGTATAAGGGTAGAACGCCAGTCGCCAAGGAAAATAAATACAACCAAGGCCACCAAAATAAAAGCATCTCTTAGCGTATGGATAACGTTTTCGATTGAAGCATCAAGGAAGTTGGAAACATCATAACTGATCTCATAATCCATTCCTGGAGGAAAGGTTTTCTTCAACTCTTCGAGTTTTTCTTTCACCTTTTCAATAACAGCGCTTGCATTACTTCCATAGGTCTGCTTCAGCACCATAGCTGCCGAAGGATGTCCGTTCATGTTGGAATAAATATCATAATATTCACTCCCCAACGTAACGGTTGCTACATCTTTCAGTCGAAGGATTTCCCCTTTGGGGTTGGCTCTGAGAATGATATTCTCATACTGTGATGGATCACTGAAACGATCTGAATATGCCAAAACGAATTCAAGCGCTTCCGCACGTTTACTATCCCCTCTGCCGATCCTACCAGGCTTACCAATAACACTTTGATCTCCCATAGCCTCCATCACATCGTCAGGTGAAATCTTGTAAGCGCGCATCCTGTCAGGATTTAACCACACACGCATTGCGTATTGCCGGCTGCCAAGGATACGGACCTGTCCGATACCATTGATCCGTTGAAGCTCTGGAACCATGTTAACACCCGCAAAGTTGAATAAGAACTTCATGTTGGCGTTCTTATCCTTACTATAAAGGTTTACATACATGAGCATACTCGGAATTACCGGAGTAATGATTACACCTTCTCGTTGTACCAATATAGGTAGCCTGTTCCTTACCTGTTCAACGCGGTTAGAGACTTGTACCAATGCCTGGTTAATGTCGGTGCCGGGATTAAATATTACTTGGATATTTGCTTCTCCTGCACTGGTGGCATCGGAGGTCATGTATCGCATTCCCCAGGCACCATTAATGGATTGCTCCAATGGAATGATAACTGATTCGGCGAGTGATTTAGCGCTGGCTCCCGGATAGGATGCGCTTACCATTACCACCGGAGGTGCAACTTCGGGGAATTGTGATGTGGGCAGTGTCTTAATTGCCAATACACCCACAAATAAAATAACGAGTGATACTACGATGGCAAGTACCGGCCTGTGAATAAATTTGCTGAACATTTTCTTTGTCTTTTGTCTTGATGCTTACGTCTCGATATTATTCAACATATACTTTCAGGTGGGGGATCACAACCTTTGGATCCAGGTATTCAAACTCAGCGATCTTGTCTTTATCCTTCACTTTGCGAATACCCTCAAGTATAATTTTTTCATTCTCGGCTACGCCTCCTTTGATAATGTAGAGATCCGGCATTTCTGCTTCAATATTGATTTCTCTTTGTTGTACAACTTTATCTTTATCCACCACAAAAACGTACTTCTTTTCGAGTACTTCGAAAGTAGCTTTTTGAGGGATGATAAGAGCGTTTTTCAACTGGACAGTCATTTGCACATTACCTGTTTCGCCATGCCGCAACAACCTTTTTGGATTTGGGAAGGTTGCCCTGAAGGCAATATTTCCGGTCTCATTATTAAAGTCGGCTTCAATCGTTTGAACAACCCCAGGGTTTTCAAACAGCACATTATTTGCCATTAACAAATTGACTTTCATCAGGCTGTCCTTTTTTTCATTCATTCTGAAATTCAGGTATTCAGCTTCAGGCACGTTGAAGTAAACCCACATCTTACTGTTGTCTGACATAGTGGTGAGTAAATCTCCTTCAGCCACAAGACTTCCAAGTCGTACTTGAAAGCGGTCCATGATCCCGTCGAACGGAGCCCTTATCTCGGTAAACCCAAGATGAACTTGAGCCAACGACACTTCTGCTTTTGCCTTGTCAAACTTGGCTTTGGCTAATGCCAGCTCATTGATGGAAACCACATTGCTATCCGCAAGTTGCTTCGTGTTCAGATATTCAATCTCAGCAAATTTAGCTTCAGCTTCAGCTTTTTGCAGCTCCGCTTTGTACATCATCGGCATGATTTGAAACATCATTTGCCCTTGTTTGACAAGCTTACCTTCATCAACAAAAATGCTCTGCAGATAGCCCCGCTCAAGAGCTCTGAGTTCAATGTGTTGTATGGCTCGGATTTGGCATACATAATCCTTTATGACCAACGTGTCTTTCCGTAAAGGGCTTGTCACCGAAAATTTGAACCCTTCTTCATTTTCTTCTTTTTTCGGCCCACAGCTCGTAAGGTACAGCGTTGCACACAAGCACATGAACGTGAGAATTCTTTTCATAATAAATTTATTTTAAAACGGTCTTGTTAATTAAAGTGAGTGAGCAATGATCGCAATTGCCTCGTATTTTTAGCTTAAATGCCGGTTCAAACTTTCCAGGCCGCTAAGAATTGCCGGGAAGAAGTTAAGCAATTTTAATTTGCCTGCCTGGGTTTGGAAATCATATCCGGAAAGCGCGGAATACGAGATATGGAGATCTAAAAAGGGAGAAGCAGGAAAAATGTCTATGGAAAGACGCGTAGATTTTGATGCGCTGAAATAAATGCTTCACCAAACGTGCAGAGCAAATGGTAGGGTAGTCTTCGGTATGCTTTTTGAAAAAAGACTTTTCATCATCTTCTTCTTCCTCTTCCTCAATATAAATGGCTTCTTTTTCTGGTGATTTGCTAATCACAATCTCATCATTCTCCAAGTCCCTAATGGCCGTTAGCGGAGAACAGGGAGAGCTCCCTTTATATATAGGTGCACACAACTGACTATATCCAATCAAAAGAAGGATAAACAGAATTACAGGATATTTGATTAACGGTTTCAAAAAGGTGATAAGACAATTAGCTCTGTCTAAGGTTTAAAGCATCCATAACCAATTTTTTGTTTTGTTTTTAGGACTGGTTTGCTTTTGCACGCGAATTATGGATAAAATCATTTCATGTTTATATTTATATTTATTATTGAATACATAAATATTATTTATGAACTATACATTGAATCAATTGCAAGTCTTTCTCAAGGTCACCCAAACATTGAGCGTAACCAAAGCCGCAGAAGAGCTTCACCTTACCCAGCCAGCAGTTTCCATTCAATTAAGGAATTTACAGCACCAGTTTGATATTCCTCTCACCGAGGTGATAGGCCGCCGAATTTACATCACAGATTTCGGGAAAGAGATAGCGCAATCGGTTGAGAGCATTCTCGAACAAATATTGACCATAGATCACAAGACTCATTCTTTTAAAGGTCAATTAACAGGACGGCTAAAACTGTCTACTGTATCTACGGGCAGGTATCTGATGCCTTTCTTTCTTTCTCCTTTCATGAAACAGCACAAAAATATCGAGTTGATCATGGATGTCACCAATAGAAGCAGAGTGATTGAAAGCCTTGAGCAAAACGCTGTTGATTTTTCACTGGTGTCAATCCTGCCGAAGACACCAGTAGTTGAAAAATTGGATTTATTCGAGAATAAATTTTTTCTCGTTGGCAGTGGCGAGGAGAAATTTAACAAGACCCCATATTCAAAGCATATCTTAAAGGAGCTGCCGTTGATTTTTCGGGAGAAGGGATCAGGAACCCGATTGGCTATGGAGAAATTTATTGAACGAAATCGCCTGGCTATCACTCCCAAAATGGAGCTCACGTCGAATGAAGCAGTGAAGTACGCGGTAGTGGCAGGCCTTGGCTATTCAATTATGCCGCTAATCGGAATTAAGAACGAACTGAAAGACGGGCATCTTCAAATCATTCCGGTAAACGGCTTTCCTATCAAAACTCTTTGGCGGCTTATCTGGCTTAAGGGTAAAAAACATTCGCCTGTCGCGGCATCCTTTCTGGAATTTGTACGCAAAGAGAAAAACACAGTTATAGAAAAGTATTTTTCCTTTGAAGATCAATATTGATACGAGTTTAAAGAATAAGTCGCTGGCAAAGGGACACTAAATAATTTTGTCATTTCTCTCAAATTCAAAGTGGATTAATCGACGAGTTTTCGGTAATTCGATTAAGCTTTATATCCACTTATTGATTTTAATATGCTTCTCATTTATGTAAAAATTGCATGGCGTCATCTTATGAAGGACAAGATGTACTCCATTATCAATGTGCTTGGGTTGTCAGTAAGCATTGCTGTGAGTTTGCTTGTACTGCATTATGCGCAGTTCGAGCTTCACTATGATTCATTTTTCAAAAATGCTGCACAAATTTATCGCGTCACCACTGAATCATACGACAACAAACAAGTAGTCTATCGATCCGCCTTGTGTTCTCCGCAAGTAGGTGAGGCGATGAAGAATGATTTTCCGGATGTGAAGGCAGTTTCGCAATTGCAATCTACTGGCGGATGGTTTACCTGCACCTTAAAGTATGGTGAAGACCCTACTGCAAAGATTTTCAATGAACATCATGTTTTCTATTCTGATAATTCTTTCTTCAATGTTTTCGCCTGGCCGCTGATCAACGGAGATGTGACTACTGCTCTCGTGCAACCATTTACAGTAGTTATCACACAGACTACTGCATATCGTTATTTTGGGAGAGAGCAGGCACTGGGTAAGACATTGCATCTCCGAGGAAGTTTTGATGAAAACGATTATATCGTAACAGGTGTAATGCCTGATCTGCCCGAGGACTCGCACATCAAGGTAAACGTTTTATTTTCAGCAAGTTCCTTGGAACACAACCGGTTTGCAAAAAACTTTGATTCGCATACCTACATTTTACTCACGCATGGGGGTAAGCCTGCCCGGCTTAATGATCAATTGCTATTACTGACTTCTAAATTGTTTGGTAAAAGTGCAGCTGATATTAAGGTTTCCGTTCAGCCTGTTCAGGATATTCACCTTGATCAACGCTGGCAGGATGAGATGAAGCCTTCCGGCGATAATAAGTCTGTCTATTTCCTATTAATTGTCGTGGCTTTTATTCTTGTCATCGCACTGATCAATTATGTAAACCTCGCCACTTCGCGTGCATTGGAGCGTGCCAAGGAGGTCGGTGTGCGTAAGGTCTCAGGAGCTCATCGCTCGCAACTTATCCGACAATTCCTTATTGAGTCATTCCTCATTTATTTCTTCAGTTTCTTGTTTGCAGCGGCGATTGTTTTAAGTGGCTCGTCCAAATTTTACACCGTTGTTGGATTACCTTCTGCATTCTCTATTTTGAATTTCCCCAAACTTAATGGATGGGAGTTGCTTGTTGCTGTTGGTTTTTTGGCAGTGATCTTTTTCGCAGCATTCTACCCGGCGAGAATGATTTCGTCATTTAATCCGGCACTCGTTTTAAAAGGACGCTTCATAGGGTCACAAAAGGGTCTTGTGCTTCGAAGGGCCCTGGTTGTTACTCAATTCATATGCGCTATCGGATTGATGACGGGAGTTTATGTTATGCATGATCAGCACGCGTTCATGCAAAACCAAAATCTGGGTTTTGATATTGCAGGCACATTGATTGTAAAGGCACCGTCTAATATGGTGGACGAGTCATGTTATGCCAGCATACCTCGTTTTAGAAAGAGAATGGAAGAGTTATCATTTGTTACCTCTGTGACTACATCCAGTGTTATTCCCGGGCAAAAAATCGGCTGGGTAGGAAACCTTCGTAAAGCGCCTAGCCAGCCTGTTATTGGAAGAAATTTTTCTGTTCAAATTGCTGATCCTGATTTTATCCGGAGCTACAAGCTTAAGTTAATTGCAGGGAAAATTTTCAGTGAGGCAGATTTTCCTAAGTCAAGGAGCTTTGGGAGCCAGGTTGAAAATATTATGCTCAATGCAGAAGGCGTTCGGCAGCTTGGATTTACTTCGCCTGAAGAGGCAGTGGATAAAGTGATCTATTGGGATGACAACAAGTGCATCATTGTCGGAGTTGTCGCAGATTACCATCAGCAATCGCTGAAGAATCCAATACAGCCGATGTTGCTTACGGCCAATCTCGGCCCAAATATGTCCATTAAGTTAAGCCCGACACTAAAGAAGGAGAACCTTGCAAGTGTAGTTGAGTTGATCCATAGAAACTGGAACTCCTTCTTTCCTGACAGCCCGTTTGATTATTTCTTTTTAGATGACTTCTTTAAAAAACAGTATTCGGAAGACGAACAGGTCATGCGTTTGTTTGACGTTTTTTGCGTATTGGCTATTTTGGTTTCTTGCCTTGGCTTGTTTGCGTTGTCATTGTTCACTACAAAGCAGAAAGTAAAGGAAATCAGCATTCGCAAAGTGCTGGGCGCAACGATGTTGAGTCTTATCTCGCTGTTGATACGTGAATTCTTACGACCAGTTGTTATTGCGTGTTGTATTGCTTTGCCTGTTTCGTATTACATCATTAAGGCTTGGCTCATGGACTTTGCTTTCCATATGGTATTAAATGGATGGCAATTTCTGGCTCCGGTTCTTTTAGTAGTAGCTATTGCGTTATTAACTATAAGTTTTCAGACAGCCAAGGCCGCCGTGACCAATCCAGCGGATTCCCTGAAGCACGAGTAGATACTGAGTGATTACCCGGGGGTTAGTGTTTTGAAATAGTCCGGGGTGTTCCGATCTTGCTCTTACCATTTCCGAATTTATGCAGGGATTCATTATAGCAGGAGTTGCCGTGTCCGGTTTCTTTATCATTTTTATCCTTTCAAAAAAAAATAGAAAGCGGGCTGATCTCTTGCTCATTCTGATTAATCTTTTCATGATCGGATTTCTCGCTCTGGACGTCCTGATCCGCGAGCGTATTACTCCAACCTTATTTTTTCTGCAGGCTTTATTGCCCTTTTTCCTCTTTCCGGTGTTTTTGCTTTTTGCTTTGGAAACGTTAGGGAAAAAATGGAACACACTATGGTTGGTTCTGTTCGTTCCAGCCTCCATCGCTACCTTATACATATCTGCCGACTTATATTTCCTTCATGATTATAGTGAACCTGAACTACTTAAGTTGTACAATTTTCCACCGCTGGCGCACCACGTACTTTATAAGAGCAATCAGATCCTCTTTATAGCCTCATTGATATGGCTGATCAGAAAGTTGAGAGAGTACAGACGGAATATCAAAGAGAATTACTCTTATATCGACCCCATTTCACTTCGTTGGCTTTCACGATTTAGTTGGATATACCTGAGCATCACATTCATCTCGCTAACCGTCTTTGTTATTTCTAATCTTCACATTTTCCCCATTGATATTCAAACAGCCTATTCGATTGTTAGTGCGTGCGCTGTGTTAACGATCTTTTACCTTAGTTTTCATGGCATCCGGCAATACTCTGTTACCGAATATTATACAAAGCTACAGCCCGTTGAAGAGAACACATTTGAGATTCCTGAATCAAAAGAAAAATATAAGGCTTCTTCTCTAACAGGCCGAGAATTGGAATCAATCTACAATCAGCTGTTAAAATTATTTGAAGATAAGGCTGTTTACTGCGAACCCAAGTTGCAACTTCAGGATGTAGCCGATGCGCTTAGCGTTACTTCGCACACATTGTCACAGACCATCAATACGCTCGCGGGACAACCCTTTTACGATTTTGTAAACGGTTACAGGGTGACGAAGCTTCAACGGTTGCTTGAGGATCCGGCAAAAAAACGATTTACTATCCTGGCACTTGGCATGGACAGTGGTTTTAACTCCAAGGCCTCGCTCAACCGTGTCTTTAAGGAACACACTGGGCTGTCGCCTTCAGAGTATCAAAGGCGTCATTTTCATAATTGAGGACTCGTCTTCTGCTAAATGATGGCTTACCTTATCATTTGAGGCGATCTGCAACAGCCTGCAAACCATTTTTGAACCATAATTCAACTAAATCAAGAAATTATGGAACAGAAAAAACAACTACTGGTAAAAGCAGCAATTGTATTGTTGATTGCAGCCTCCGTCATGAACGGTCAAGCTCAGGCTTGGAAAACTGAGAAGAGAGCCAATGTACTATTCGGATTAAGTCAGGTAGTTGCTCACGGTTTTAACATAGAAGGCAACTATATCTCCAAACGGTTGATTATTGATTATTCCCACGGAGTTTCGCTTGAATTTAAAGGCAACACGGTGACGTCCGATTTGAGGAGACAGGGCATTGCCGTCAAAATGCCATGGACAACAGGCTTTGGAGTAGGTTACAGGATTGCCGAATGGATAAACATCAGGGTTGAACCGAAAATACACCGATTTGAATTCTTTTATGCCAACGAAGCGCAAACCAAAAGCAATGAAATCACTGCATACAATACATTCAGTTTAGGAATTGGTATATATGGTAACTATCGTCCATTCAAAAGAAAGAATAATTTCCTGAATGGCTTGATGTTATCACCGAGTATCCGGTTTTGGCCAACCGTAAGTTCAACGCTGAAGGATAATAAGTTTACCTACTTCAATAAGCAGACCTCATCAAATGAGGAGATCAAAACACTCGACCCTGGAATTGGGTTTACTCCAATTATTGTCAATATAAGCGTTGGGTATTCATTCAAAATAAAAAGGCAAGGGTAACAAAGATGATGCTTGGCTGGAACTAATCTTTTCTGTTCTCAAATAGCATGGCTTTAGGCAATATGATATATTTTCAGTTAAATTTGAATAGAGACTTTTCACCTTCAAATCTCAATCCTTAAAGCGATGGGAATATTTAACAAACTTAAATCCGAGTTCGTTGACATTATCGAATGGACGGATAGTTCCAATAATACAATGGTGCATCGCTTCGAGCGATACGGAAATGAAATCAAAAACCAAGCTAAGTTGACCGTGCGCGAAAGCCAGGTGGCCGTGTTCATCAATGAAGGTAAATTGGCTGATGTTTTCAGTCCAGGGATGTACACTTTAACCACCGAGAACCTTCCCATTCTGTCAACTTTGAAAGGCTGGAAATATGGTTTCAATAGCCCCTTCAAAGCGGAAGTATATTTTGTTAACACCAAAAACATTACTGATCAGAAGTGGGGAACCAAAAATGCGATCACAGTTTCTGATGATCGTTTCGGAATGCTGGAACTGAGAGCTTTTGGCACCTATGCGCTGCGTGTAAAAGATGCAGCTGTATTTATTAAGGAGATTGTTGGGACAGAAGGAGAATTTACTAGTGAGGGTATCAGTGAGCAGCTTCAAAGTTTAATCGTTACCCGATTCACGGATGCTATTGGAGAAGCCAACCTGCCCGTGGAAAGTTATGCTGCCAAGACAAATGAAATTTCGTCGCTTATTCAAGGAATCATCGATCCTGAGTTTGGTGCTTACGGACTTACTATCACCAAGTTTTTGATTGAAAATGTTTCTATGCCTGAGGAGATCAAGAAAGAGATCTTTGAGCTGAGCAGGCTTTCTAAAATTGACTTGACTAAGCTTGCGCAAATGAAAGCAGCTAAGGCTATAGAAAAGGCTGCTGAAAATACAGGTGGTATTGCTGGAGCAGGGGTTGGAATGGGAGTGGGCTACGCGGTAGGAAACCAGATGACCAATTTATTTGCAGCGCAGCAGCAGTCTTCAACATCGTCGACTCCGCCACCGCTTCCGGTAGCCGTGAGTTTCTTTGTTGCTGTCAACGGTCAACAATCTGGTCCATTCGATTTGGCTACACTTCAGGCTATGGCTACTCGAAACCAATTCAATAAGGATTCATTGGTATGGAAACAGGGCATGACTGGTTGGTTAGCCGCTGGTCAGGTAACTGAACTCAATTCGGTATTTTCAAGTGTACCTCCGCCAATTCCTTAACCTATGGCTCAAGATCAGGATATTGCCAACACAGCTACGTTTGCTTGTAAAAGCTGTGGCGCTTCGCTCAAGTACAAACCCGGTACTGCGCATTTGGTATGCGAGTATTGCGGAGCTATGAATGACATTAATCCTCCCTCGACTCCTATTGAAGAGCAGGATTATGAAACCTTTCTTTCAAAGGCTGTTACTGAAACGGATCAATTAACCATAGCCGCTGTTAAATGTCAGAATTGCGGAGCAACGTCGTCCATCGATCCTAAAATAGCATCATCACTTTGTCCGTATTGTACATCGCCTCTCATTTCAGCAAATGCTGTTGATGAGAAAATGATCAGACCAAAATCGCTGTTGCCGTTTTTAATTGATGCGGAGAAAGCTAAATCCGAATTTCAAAAATGGATTGATAAACTATGGTTCGCACCTTCTGCTCTCAAGAAGGCAGTGATTCAGGCCGACCGTTTCAAAGGTGTGTACATTCCTTTCTGGACGTATGATAGTCAGACACTTTCGCAGTATGTAGGAGAACAAGGAGTTTACTATTACACCGAGGAGCAGTACACGGAAACTGACTCAAAAGGTAACACCGTCAATCGAACTCGTCAGGTGCGCAATACCCGATGGTACCCCGTAACGGGCCAGCTTGATTTCTTTTTTGATGACATATTGATCTGTGCTTCTAAATCTTTGCCGGTTAATTATGTCAATAAATTAGCCCCATGGGATCTAAAAAACCTGATCTCATTTGATGAGAAGTTTTTGAGCGGATTCATCTGTGAAAAATACCAGATTGGCTTGAAGGAAGGATTTGACCTGGCAAAAGCCGAGATGACAAAAGCACTGGAGAGTAAAGTGCGTCAACAAATAGGAGGGGATGATCAGCGGGTAATCAGTGTCAACACTTCTTACAGTAGCGTTACATTTAAACATTTGTTATTACCGGTGTACTTAAGTGCTTATTCATTTAAGGGAAAAATATTTCATTTTCTCGTCAATGCAAGAACGGGCGAAGTTCAGGGAGAAAGACCATGGAGTTCTGCAAAAATAGCGCTGACTGTAATTGGTGGGTTGTTGTTGTTATTCATTCTCTATCTGCTCTTTAAAAAATAACAACTTGTGTCTGTCGGATTATACGGCAGTTATTATCTTGTTGCAATTAAATATTTCAAAGCTCGCTTCATTGGAACTTGAAAATAAAGGGCATCCTGTATTCTTGTCGTACTTTTTTCCCTTTCACTTCACCGGGTATCCAATTCGGGCAAAGCCGTAAAACCCTAATAAGTTCTTTATCACAATCCTTCGAAAGGCTCTCAATAATTTCAAAATTGGTCAACGATCCATTTGGTTCTACTACGAACTTAAAAATCATCTTTCCATTAACTCCCGACCTTCTCGTTTGCTCAGGGTAATGAACATTATCAGTCAGGAACTGATAAAAAGATGTGAATCCGTGATGAGGCTCTGCATTTTTATCAACAATTGAGAAAACCCTTGAAACGTCATCTGTTTGTCTCGTTAGTGTGTTCGCCCCGATTTTCATGTCCTGATAGAACTCTTGAATAAACAGGTTAATCGATTTTTCCAAGTCCTTCTTCGGCTGGAGATATGAGTTTCTTATTTGGCCATCCTGATTGAAGAATCTTCGATATGTGAAATCTGCCTTTCTGCTGAATGGGTGCCACCATATGTGCCCAATGTCTATTAATACTCTAGCCTTATTCTCTTCTGCAGATAGTTGCAACGAATACTCAATATCAAAAGGAGTAGGATGGAGATCTATATCGAGTACAAATGCTTTTTCAAGTGAGCCGGTAACTTTGATTATGCCATTTTCAACAGAAACCGTGGACGTGTTGGGATCTTGATAAATTGTTCGAAACCATTTAAGAGCCCGCCTCGAAATCTCTTGAGCCGTAAGACCATCAAATTGCAGAACAACAGGTTCGGGGCCATCGAGTGTCAGAACGAACTTAGCTTCTGAATCCTGAGCAATGGAAGAAGAGCTAATTAACAAAAAGAATAACACTATTTTCTTCATTGGGATGTAACTCTTCTATTGTTCTTTTTTCGGATTGCTTTGGATCAATTTCAAGTTAGTAAAAGTTCATAAGTTATAGGCTGCCAGACAATGCTCAATTAATTATCTTAGTAAGCGTAATCATTTACACCCAATGCTACTATCTACTATAAAGAATAGTGCCCGGCAGCTGATCGTCTTTTCCAAGCTGGAAAGAATTGTTGCTGCTATATGTATGGCAATACCTTTTCTTTTAATTCTCACCGATAAACAGACGGGTATTACCTTTTGGCCAATAGTAATAGGTGCTCTTGTTATCATGGCAATTCCATTGGTTGTTTCGATCGCTGCATTTCTTATTAATGAAGAGATCAAGAAAGTTTCCGCAGGCAGAAGATCAAATGGTATAATCTATTTCGTTATCGCATTTGTGGTGGTGATAGCTATGTTTGTTTGTTGGTATGATACATTGCCGCCCAATTTTTGCATTCGCGATAGTATCAGTGCGTATGTTTCTATGGCCAATGCGCAGATCTTTGGATTGCTTCTCACCATGGCTGCTATGTTGTTTATCTTCAATGGGGCTGTGTTTGCTAACAAAAGCCAAGTCGCTATACAAAGAAACCCTTATGGCGATAGCTTTAGTATTGTACTCGGCATTCTGCTATTAGGTGTTGTATTGTTTCCATGTACCAATGATAAAGTGAAGTGGTTACATTATCTCAGTGCTGTCGGGTTCTTCGGGGGAAGTGCTGCCGTTACAGCTTTTGCCGGATTTCATGGGAAGAAGGAATATAAGAAACTACGAGTGTTTATTTCGATTATAATGGTGGCAAGCTTTGTGATCTGGTTTCTAAGCTTAAACGTCAACCTGGGATTGCCGGTAAACATTACCAGCAACTACATTACTCTTTTTTGGGCAGAGACTGTTGGGCTTTGGGTAGTTGGAATCAATTTCATTATAGAGTCGCTCGACTAACAAGATTCATTACACAAGAAGTGAAAGTATTATACTAAATTTGCAACAGTACGTTCTTTGCATCTTAAACATCATAGCCGTTGCTGGTTTCTCCCGATCGTCGGGAGGATTAAAAAGGAATCGTGTGTAAATCACGAGCTGTCGCGCAACTGTAATCCCATCTTGTTTTAACACAGGAATATGCTTTGTTCATTCATGCCATTGTCTCTATTAATAGGAGATGAGAAGGCGAACAAAGTTGGGAAAGCCAGGAGACTTGCCTTCAACGTATTGACTTTGCTTTCGCGCAATGAAGCATATGTCAGGCATTGAATCATCCCACACTTACACTTCACTCTATATATAATAAGTGTGCACCTGCTTTCCTTCCTGTCAATTTCATTTCGTGTAAGCAATCTGTTTTAGCTGTCAAGAGCGGCTCTTAAAACAATTGTTCAACTTTAACAAAAGCACAAATGCTTACACACAACCTCGGCTATCCGCGAATTGGTAGCCAACGTGAATTGAAAAAAGCCTCCGAGTTGTATTGGTCAGGCAAGACTACATTCAAAAACCTTCTGCAGGTAGGGAAGAACCTGCGACAGGAAAACTGGCAACTTCAAAAGAAGACAGGTATCGACTTGATTCCGTCAAATGATTTTTCATTCTACGATCAGGTGCTTGACATGTCACTTACAGTAGGGGCAATACCCGAACGGTATCATGAAGTTATCCTCAATAAAAACAACTCCGAGCTCGATCTGTACTTCGCTATGGCTCGCGGATATCAGAAAGAGGGTATTGATATCACCGCAATGGAAATGACCAAGTGGTTTGATACCAACTACCATTACATTGTACCGGAGTTTCGCAAGGGCCAGCAGTTTAAACTATTCTCTACCAAAGTTATCGACGAGTTTTATGAAGCCAAGCAACTCGGCATCATCACCAAGCCGGTTTTAATCGGCCCCGTTTCATATCTCTTGTTAGGAAAGGAAAAGGAAGAAGGATTCAACCGGATTGATCTTATTAAAAACCTGTTGCCTGTTTACATCGATTTGTTGCGAAAGCTCATCAAACTGGATGTACAATGGGTACAGTTCGATGAACCATTTCTCCACTGCCTTTTCAATCATAGAAAGTGATTGCGCATAGTCGTTGATCCAGATATTTCTTCCGTCCACTATTCCGAGAGACAGCGTCATCTTTGCAGGTACATGTTGAAGGGCGTCTTCGAACTGCTCA
>Ga0206976_1186_pt1 | contig 17679 bp, 15 predicted proteins | sample Alteio_BWOrgHeat_82_FD_152926 | JGI IMG/M metagenome (GOLD analysis project Ga0206976, IMG submission 152926) | Enriched cells from forest soil in Barre Woods Harvard Forest LTER site, Petersham, Massachusetts, United States -... | ecosystem: Environmental > Terrestrial > Soil > Temperate forest >... | reverse complement strand
AACAGGGTGAAAAGACCGGCTGGACATATATTGAAATTAGTGCAGCTCAGGCAAAAAAAATAAACCCAGGCGTAAAAGTCTCTTACCGGGTGAAAGGGAAACTGGATAATTTCTCGCTTGAAAAAACCGCCATTCTGCCAATGGGCGAAGGTGGCTTCATTATGCCCTTGAATGCGAAAATCAGAAAAGCTATTGGCAAGCGCATGGGCGATAAGTTGACCGTAGAGATAGAACTGGATGTACGACAGATTGAACCTTCGGCTGACTTTATGAAATGTCTAAAGGAAGATCCCGACGCAATGAAGTTTTTCAAAACTTTGCCCGGCGCTCATCAGCGCTACTTCAGCAAATGGATTGACGATGCGAAAACCATGCAGACAAAAACGAAACGAATCGTGATGGCGCTCACTGCCTTCTCAAGGAAGCAAGGGTTCCAGGAGATGATGAGGAAGAATAGAAAGGGTTAGAGCTCTTTCTTCAAAAACTTTCCTGTGTATCCGGCAGGGTTTTTAGAAACTTCTTCGGGTGTGCCTATAGCAATAATTTTTCCGCCTTTCGCACCACCCTCGGGGCCAAGGTCGATAACGTGGTCGGCCGATTTGATGACGTCCATGTTGTGCTCAATTACCAAAACTGTATTGCCTTTATTTACCAGTTTTTGCAACACATCCAGCAAATGGCTGATGTCTTGAAAGTGAAGACCAGTTGTCGGCTCATCAAGTATGTATAATGTTTTTCCTGTATCGCGTTTACTCAACTCCGTAGCAAGTTTAACTCGTTGTGCTTCGCCACCTGAAAGTGTTGTGGCGTGCTGCCCAAGCGAAATGTAACCCAAGCCGACTTCATTAAGCGTTTCGATCTTGCGCAAAATCTTGGGTTGGTTCTCAAAGAAAGTGACGGCTTCCTCCACCGTCATATCAAGCACATCGCTAATTGATTTTCCTTTGAATCTCACCTCCAGCGTTTCGCGGTTATAGCGTTTGGCCTTGCATGTTTCACAGGGCACATACACGTCAGGCAAAAATTCCATTTCAATCAAACGCAAGCCAGCACCTTCGCAAGTCTCACACCGCCCACCCTTTACATTGAAAGAAAATCGACCCGTTTTATAACCTCTGATTTTTGCCTCTGGCATTTGAGCAAACAGATCTCGGATGTCTGTGAACGCTCCGGTGTATGTGGCCGGATTAGAGCGTGGCGTTCTCCCAATTGGCGATTGATCAACTTCGATAACCTTATCGATAAGTTTTAGTCCATCGATCTTTTTATAAGGAAGCGGTTCTGTTCTTGAATTAAAAAAATGTTGATTTAAAATGGGGAAAAGTGTCTCGTGAATCAGAGTTGATTTTCCGCTCCCGCTCACCCCGGTAATACAGGTAAGTGTGCCAAGCGGAATTTCTAAATCAACATTTTTCAAGTTGTTGCCCGTAGCTCCAAGCAACGAAAGTGTTTCTCCGCTTCCCTTTCGTCTTTGTTTTGAATAACGGATAGCAAGTTCACCATTCAAATATTTTGACGTAGTGCTTTTGTTTTTTAAAAATTCTTTGGGTGCGCCTTCAGCTACGATATTGCCGCCATGCCGGCCAGCGCCCGGGCCAACATCAACGAGATAATCGCACTCGAGCATCATTTCTTTATCGTGCTCAACTACAATTACGGAATTGCCCAAATCGCGCAAATCTTTCAACGCCTTAATGAGCTTCACGTTATCTCTCGCATGCAGACCAATGCTTGGTTCATCCAAAATATAAAGCACTCCTACCAGTTGAGTACCTATCTGTGTTGCCAGGCGAATGCGCTGCGCTTCTCCTCCGCTCAGGGTTCGTAGCGGGCGATTGAGATGCAAATAATCTAATCCAACATCCAGCAAGAATCCGATGCGTTTTCTGATCTCTTTTAGAATTTCTGCGGCAATTACTTTTTGTTTTTCATTGAGCCTGGTTTCTAATCCGTCAAACCATTTTTTTAAGGCATCAATGTTTAACTCTGAAAGCTCGGCTATATTTTTTTTGTCGATTTTAAAATGAAGCGATTCTTTTTTCAATCGGGCTCCGTGGCACTCAGGGCAGATTTTTGTAACTGTAAAATCTTCTACCCATTTTTTTATGTTTTCGGTGCCGTCGTCTTTCAGCTTTTGCAAAAAACTAAGAATGCCCTCAAACTTGGTATTCCATTCCGTCCCCGGATATTTAACAGAAGGAACTGCAACAGGTACATCGTCACCATGCAGAAGGATTTTCATTACGTCTTTTGGAATATCCTTGATTGGTGTAGTGAGGGTGAGCTTGTAGCGCTTAAGTATTGCTTCCACCTTTTTAAAAATCCAGATGTCGCGGTATTCGCCCAGTGGCAGAATACCTCCCCGGCTGATACTCAGTTTTTTATCCGGAATGATTGAGTCTTCTGTAATTTCTTCGATTACGCCAAGTCCGGTACAAACCGGACAAGCTCCATAGGGAGAATTGAATGAGAAATTATTAGGTGCCGGCTCATCGTATGACAGGCCGGTCTTTGGATCCATCAGGAATTTAGAAAAATGGTGCGTGTCCCCGTTTTCCTCCAGCGCAATAATTACTCCTTTGCCTTCTTTCAAAGTCGTATTCACCGATTGACCAATGCGATGGCGGTCTTTGGCATCGGGCACAATCCTATCTATGACTATTTCAATGTCGTGGATTTTAAAACGATCCACCTGCATCTTGGCAATGATGTCCTGAACAACCCCATCCACGCGAACTTTTGTATAGCCCTGCTTTCTTATCTGTACAAACAATTCGCGATAGTGGCCTTTACGTCCTTTTACAATTGGCGCAAGTAACGTCAATTTCTTTCCGGAGAAATTAGAGATGATCGCATCCAGAATTTGGTCTTCCGACTGTCGCACCATCCGCTCACCGGTAAGATAAGAGAACGCCTCGCCTGCGCGCGCAAAAAGCAATCGCATGAAGTCATAAATCTCAGTGACAGTTCCAACCGTAGAGCGCGGATTACGTGAAGTCGTTTTCTGTTCGATCGAAATTACAGGACTCAGGCCATTGATTTTATCAACATCGGGGCGCTCAAGGTTGCCGATAAAACTTCTTGCATACGCCGAAAAGCTTTCCATATACCGACGCTGGCCTTCGGCATAGATAGTGTCAAAAGCGAGTGAAGATTTGCCACTACCGCTAATGCCCGTAATTACAATGAACTGATTGCGCGGCAATGCCACACTGATATTTTTCAGGTTGTGCTCACGAGCGCCAATCACCTCGATTGACTCGTGGCCCGAATAGTCTGTATTTTTTTTGGGAGAAGTAGAGGGCATGAATGGATAAGACTACAAAAATGAAACCCTTATAGTTCGGTACAAATAAAAAAGTTTTGAAGATGAAACTGAGAAATAGAAATCAGGCGAGTTTTAATGAATTAAAGGTACAAAGTTTTTTACCACTTTTGCACAGAACACCGCCTTTGCAATAAACGGGCGAATGAAATCGTTTCGAAAAGAAAAATTACTAGTGAGATTATTTGCCATTTTCTTCCTCCTCAGGGCTTACACTTCTTTTGCGCAGGCGATCCGCGAAGAAGATAAACTTATGGCCAGCCTTAATTTTGGAAGCTCTCTCCCGGCTGGGTTGCTTTCGATGAGGTCAATTGCCCTTTATGAAAACATATACACCGAGGCCGAACTTCAAGAGATTCAGAAATATTTTCAACAGGCAGGAATTGATGCGGTTTCATACATGGACATCGATTACGTGCTTTCGGGCCCGGAACCCGCTCGAATATTTTCGACCTATTTTAACTCACGCAACATCAAGTTCTTTGTCCTTCTTCAAAAGAAAGATAATGAGTACCAAATCGTTTTTACAGAATACAACGGCACCAAAAGCTTTGTTGACAAAACGCATACTTCGTGGAAACTTAGCGATGCTTCACTGTCCGAACTGTTGCGCTCTATCTACAGATTTGCAGTAAGCACGCAGAAAAAAGAAAATTTTCTAATTAATGATATTCCTGAGACTGGAGTATTCCTGAATTTTTTCAAAGGAAAACAAGACGAGCGTTTTTCACCTGATATCAGGTTATTCAAGTCTGCTATTCCACGCTGGGGAAATGAAGCCGACGACAAAGAGTTGGAGGCATTTCTCAAAGAGAACTTTAAAGCGAAATACGAGTTGGTCGATCCCGAATTGACAGATGCAGAACTGGAGGAAAAAGGCTACCGCATGGTGCTTCGGTTTGTACATACTCGCGGCGATGTAGCCCGAGATATTTTAGGATATGACGTAACGCAAACAACTAGCTCTTTATCTACAAATTATGTTATAGACAATGTGCCTGGTATTAAAACCATTCCTTCAAAAAAAATCATTTATAAATTCTATTTCAAAAACACCGAATACGGAAATATTTTCTTGGGCAACAAATGGGATGCAGACGAAACGTGGCAAGACGCCCTCAGAAACCATATTCTCTCCTTACGCTTAGATCAAAAATTCTGATTTTATTTTCTCCTTTTCGAAGCAACCACAAAAAGCAAAATGATAATGGCAGCGACAGCATAGCCGTTGAAATGAAACGGATGAAATCCTACGCTGAAATGCCATCCAAACAACAAGTGAAAGAAGCCTTTAATAATCCAGGCGATACAGCCGATCACGGCTCCGATCAGGCCAAAAAATACCCCGACGATTCCTCCCAGCAGGCCAACGGCCAAGCCAAATATACCACCGGCTACTCCAAGGCATATTGGTATCGCCAAAAGGAGTGCAAAGGCTATCACGAAAAAGGAAAATGCTTTGACCATATAATATCTTTTCAAATCACTGTGCAAAAACCATTCTAGTTCAAAATATGCCTGAAATCCCTTCAAAAAGGCTACTTACTTTTCAATAGTGTTGAAAATTGAACAGTGCGTAGCACGATCGTACAGTAATCACTGACCAGTTGATTTCGTAAATTGCGCCTCTTTTTGAAATTATGATTGATAAACTGATAGAGATAAAGAACCGCTTCGAAGAAGTAGGCCAGCTGCTGAGCCAGCCCGAGACAGTAAAAGACCAGAAGAAATTCCAACTTTTAAGCAAGGAATATAGGGATCTTGAGAAAGTAGTGAAGAAATATGACCAATATCAATCGACATTGGATGGCATAAAGCACGCTAAAGAAGTTTTGCAAAAAGAAAAAGATGCAGAACTGCGGGAGCTGGCCAAAATGGAAATTGACGAGTTGGAGCCTAAGCGTGATGATTTGGAAAACGAGATCAAGGAACTTCTCATGCCCAAAGATCCGAACGATGAGAAGAATGCCATTCTTGAAATACGGGCAGGAACCGGTGGCGATGAGGCCGCGATTTTTGCCGGTGACATTTGGCGCATGTACCAGCGCTTTTGCGAGCGTAAAGGGTATAAGTTTTTGGTAATGGATGTAACCGAGGGCACTGCTGGTGGTTACAAAGAAGTCATTACAAGCGTGGAAGGAGAAGGCGCATACGGATTATTAAAATATGAATCCGGTGTGCATCGCGTACAGCGTGTGCCAGCCACAGAGCAACAGGGTCGAGTGCATACTTCTGCAGCATCCGTAGTGGTGTTGCCGGAAGCTGAGGAAGTGGATGTAGAACTCAACCCGGCCGACCTCGAGTTTCAAACAGCACGATCAAGTGGTGCGGGCGGCCAGAATGTGAACAAAGTGGAGACCAAAGTACAGCTCACCCACAAGCCTACTGGAATTATGGTTACCTGCCAGATAGAGCGGTCACAGCACGGCAACCGGGAGAGGGCATTGCAAATGCTGCGAACGAGGCTTTATGAAATGGAAGTGCAAAAGCAGCAAGCCGAGATTGGTGCTTCGCGCAGAAGCCAGGTGCGCAGTGGTGACCGCTCTGAAAAAATACGAACCTACAATTATCCGCAGAGCCGTGTTACAGATCATCGCATTGGATTTACCCAGCACAACCTCCCGGCTATTATGAATGGAGAAGTAGACCAGTTTATTGAGCAGCTGAAAATTGCGGAAACCGCAGAGAAGATGACCGAAGGGAAATAAAAAAGGCCCCGATCTTGCGGGGCCTTCTTGTGGGTTCAAAAGATTATCTCAGTAGCATCCTGAAATGCTCTAATTGTTTCGGATTAATTGTTCCTGAGTTTTCGCCATTGCGCCATTCATCTTCACTAAGCACATGCAGCGGCTCAAATAATTTATCGGAAGTGATTTTTGCGTTTATTGTCTTCAATTTATCTGCTTTAAATTCATTAAACTTTTGTTGGGCCTTTGCTATTTCGGCAACCAATCCACCAGTTCGATTTACCTGAGCCGAACCTGGTTTGCCTGGGTAACTGCTCACCTGGCCATACAATTCCGAAATCTCTTCAGCCAGTTTCTCATCAGTATTGATGTAGAAATCTCCTCCTCGAAAAACGAGTTGGGCATTTTGATCTTCAATTTCCTTGATGAATGGATTTACAACCTTAGCAAGCTTGGGGTTTTTCTGTACTGCTGCCTTCGCCTGTTTTACAAGGTTATCCTGTGCCGCATAGATGTACGCCAACTGTTCAGTGATCTTATATAAATTCATGGTTGTTTCGCGCTGCAGTTTACGATCGTCCGCTGTGTAGGGAGAGTTAGTCGGATATTTCAGTGTGAAGCTGCTTTGAAACTCTTCCTTGCCTTTGATCACTTTCACTTTATAAGTTCCGGCTGCCAGATTGGGACCAAAGATCGAGCCGCCAATAGCTTGCGGGTTATCTGATGGTGCTGCTTTGGGGCGCTCCATTGTGGCAGTCATCTCAACCACATTGATACCTGCGCTTTTACCAGCTGGCAGTTCTTTCAGTAGTTTCCCATCCTGATCATAAACTTCAATGTTCATTTTCCCAAAAGTGTGGCGCTTGCTCATGAAGTAAATAATCTTCGCCAATGAATTGGGATTTTCGCCCAGATAATTTCCATCACCGCCAAACCAGTTGCTGCCGGCACCGGGGTCTCTAAGTTCTGTTGGCTTCACATCGAAAAAGAAAATTTGTTTGGTGAGGACATCACTATTCACCTGACGCAATGGAGAGATGTCATCGATGATGTAAAGGCTCCTTCCGTGTGTGGCAATGATCAGATCGTCTTCGCGCGGATGCACTACTATATCGTGCACGGCAGCCTTGGGAAGATTATTTTCAAAGCGATACCATCTCTTGCCACCATCGAAAGTAATGTACAAGCCAAACTCAGTTCCGGCAAAAAGCAGGTTTGGGTTTTTTAAATCTTCCTTGATGACAAACACATGTCCTTCAATATCGGGTGAGACTATAGATGCCCAGGTTTTCCCTACATCAGTCGTTTTATAAATGTAGGAAGTCATATCGCCATTGCGATGGTTGTCAAACGAAACGTACGCTGTGTTTCGATCGAAATGACCAGGCTCAATACGTGAACACCAATTTCCCGACGGGAGACCTGTAATATTTTTTGTCACGTTTGTCCAGGTGCCGCCTTGATCTTCGGTTACTTGCAAGTAGCCATCGTCTGTTCCTGCCCAAATCAATTTTTCATCTTTGGGAGATTCACTGATCGCATAAACGGTCGCATTATTTTCCGCTGATGAATTATCAATTGAAAGGCCACCTGTAGTTTTCTGCCTTTGCCTTTTCGGATCATTCGTTGTCAAGTCTGCGGAGATTTTCTTCCATGAATCTCCCGTATCGTCCGACATATATAAAAATTGAGAGCCTGTATAAATACGATCGGAGTGACTTGGGCTTTGTACAATCGGAGTGTTCCAATTGAAGCGGAGTTTAGGATCATTCTTTTCTTTATATGGCTTAATGTCTTTGGCTTGTCCGCTTTTCTTATTGTAGCGTGCCATGTGCCCTCCCTGATATTCGGCATAAACTATGTTGTGATCAGAAGGGTGAGGAAACGACCAAAAGCCATCACCGCCATAAGATGCTTCCCAATTGCTGTTGGTTATGCCGCCCGCCTTTTGCGAGGGTCCGAACCATGAGCCATTATCCTGAAGGCCTCCATAAACATTGTAAGGCGTTTCATTGTCAGCAGCAACATGATAAAACTGCCCCACGGGTAAGTTCATCCACATTTTAAAGGTGTAGGCCTGATCCAGGGACTCATAAACACCGCCATCGGTACCGAGCAAAATATGGTTGGAGTTGTTGGGATCAATCCAGGCAGCATGAACATCCGAGTGCACTGCTCCTGCAATCAACCTGAATTTCTTCCCACCATCTGTACTGATAATCGGAACAAATGCGCACTTCACGAGGGCGCTGTCGTTGTGTGGGTCAACAACCACACGTGAAAAATAAAACGGACGCACTGTGTTGTTGAAATCACTGTTCACTTTTTTCCACGATGCCCCCGCATCATACGATTTATACAAGCCCTTGTTTTCATCACCCTTTGCCTCTACACTGGCATACAAGATTTTAGGATTCGATGGAGCGCAGGCAATACCCATGCGGCCAAGGGTGGTATTGGGTAATCCATTATGAATTTTGTTCCATGTTTTTCCGCCATCAGTACTTTTATAAAGCGCACTTGTACCTGTAAAGCCAGAATCAAAATAATCAGGATAACGCCTGTGGCTCCACATGGCAGCGTAAAGTATATCTGGGTTTTTTGAATCCATTTCCAGATCTGCACAGCCCGTGTTTTCATCCGTGTACAGAATTTTCGTCCAGGTTTTCCCACCGTCAGTTGTTTTAAAAACACCCCGCTCAGTGTTGGCATTCCATAGGTGACCTTGAACACCAACATACACTGTGTTACCATCTTTTGGATGAATAAGGATGTCACTGATGTGTTCAGAATCCTTCAAGCCCATGAAGTCCCAAGATGTACCGCCATTTACTGTCCTGTACAAACCGGTGCCAACACCCACGCTGTTACGCACCCAGGGTTCTCCCGTTCCTACCCAAACCGTGTCAGGGTGGTTTTGGTCAATCGTAACTTTGCCGATGGACATAGTGTAATCATCGAAAACGGGACGAAAGTTGGCGCCTGCACTAATTGATTTCCACACGCCTCCCCCAGCTGTACCGATGTACATAACTGTCGGTTTTCGATTAACAACCGCGATATCTGAGATGCGACCGCTCATAACAGCCGGACCAATAGAGCGGGCACGAAAACCTCCAAGCAATGCTTTGCCAGAAAAGTCCTGCGCTCCGGCATTGCCCATGAGGGCTAATAAAAAGAAAAATAGGGTTGATTTTTTCATAGTGTTTAAGATTTATAGAGATAAAAAAAGACTACCTAAGTAGTCTCTCTGTCATTTCAAGTACTAACTACTTCTTCGGAAAGACAAACATACTGTCTTCCATTGGCTCGTTGGTGAATGCTTTTTCAATAGTAATTTTTTGAAAGCTTTGTCCATTCATTTTTTGCTCGATAAAGAATGGCATCATCAACCCGTTTACATCCTGGTAATCGCTCAGATATGTTTTTACTTCTTTGCCTTTATCAGGGCCTACACGCACATAACTCACCTGAAGGATAGGAACAAAGTTTTCGGCGTCGAAATAGTGCACTTCCGTAACATCTTCCTTGTCGTTGTTTTTGTTTTTTATTAACTGGATTTTGTAACATTTTACACCTTCTATCTCTTCATTTCCCATCAAGGTTACTTCATGTCCCTTCTTTTTATAGTCAATAAATTCGTCTTCAAACTTTTGATCTTTAAATTCAAGAGCCTGCTCTTCAGTCATTTTCACAGGGTCTTTGCCTCCCATGAACGGATTGATCATCCAGGCGTCTACACCGTCATAAGCCTGCACAATTTCAGTGCCTTGCACTTGTATCAACATCTTTTGTTTTACCGGTTCCTTTTTGAAAAGGGTAACTGGTAAATCCATTCCTTGCATGCTGGCTTTGCCAGTCATCTTCACAGTCTTCAAGGCTTTCCATTTTTCAAGGCCTCCAGTGTTGGCCAGGTATTTACTTAGAACTTCATCGGCCGTTTTTATGTCTTGAGCAAATGCTGCGATTGAGAAGGTAAAAGCAACCAGAAATAGTAAATTTTTGAATTTCATAAATATTGGGTTGGGTTTGTTTTGGAGATTAAGACGATGGTCTAAAGAAATAGTTGCATCTCCCTAAATTACAAGTTTATTTTAATCGGAACAATGAGTGACTCAAAGCTGCTCAATTGAGAATGAGCGTGATGCTAGCATAGCCGGATAAAAGGAAATCAGGAAAGTGATCACAATAATTACCGATGAGACAGAAAGAAAATCAATAAGTTCCATTTTCACGGGATAGCTGTTGACAATAGCGTTTTCCATTCCCATACCAACCAAACCAAACTGGCTTTGAGCCCAGCAAATTGCTCCACCCAAAATCAACCCGATGGCCGCTCCGGTAAATGCAATCATTGCTCCTTCTCCCAAAAATATTTTCCGGATCAATTGGGATGGTGCGCCCATAGCGGATAGAATAGAAATGTCCTTTTTCTTATCGATTGCAAGCATCATCAGCGAGAAAAAAATATTAATAGAAGCTACAAGCAATAAAACGGTAAGAGAAATAAAAGTAAAGAGCTTCTCAAACTTAACCAGTCGAAAGAGATCTTTGTGCTGCTCTTCATTAGTCAGTACCCGAAATTGGCTTCCGAGTATTTTTTGAACAGAAGCCTGAACTTTCATTACATCAGTGCCAGCCGCTGTTTTCACTTCAAGTGCCGTACGTCTATTTCCATAGCCCATCAGGTCACGCACAAAATCCAGTGGCAGAAAAATAAAGTTTTCGTCATAATTTTTTTCAATTGAAAAAACCGCGCCTGGTGTAATGTTTTTGGAACTGTAAAGCTTGGATGGATCAATGGTCGAAGCCTTGGCATTCCTAATATAGAAAACTTGTAACGGATACAGTGACTCTTTAACAGAAATCGACAATGCGTATTGAACACCCCGCCCAAGAATCGCATAACTACCCGATGAATCACGCAATTTCAGTTTCCCGTCAACAATGCGGCTATCCAGCCGGTGTTGGTCAATGAAATTATCGCTCACACCTTTCATTGTTACCACAATATCTGCGTCGCGATAGCGAACAAGGGCGTAATCTTCGATCACCTCGGTAACAATCTGCACTCCTTTAACTGCTTTGATTTCTGCAATCATTTTCGGACTTACCTCAAATGACTTTCCTCTCTCTACTTCAATTTTCAATTCAGGATCAAATGACGTGTAAAGTGAACTTAATAAATCACCTAGTCCGTTGAATACCGAGAGCACAATGACCAGAGCAGCTGTAGAAAAAGCAACTCCTACCATGGATAAAATAGAAATGATATTGATGAAATTCTTTTTGCGCTTGGAAAGAAAATAGCGTCGGGCAACAAAGAGCGGAAGGTTCATACTACCGAGCCTTTATTTTTCTTCTTTTGGAATGTTGAGGCTCTTGATCAAGTCTTCAATACGTTGGGCATTTTCTTCAACCTCGTCAATATAAAAGACGAGGTCTGGTACGATACGCGCCTGATTTCGGATTCTGTCACCCAATGCTTTTCTTATCTCGCCTTTATGTTGACTGATTTGAGAGAGCACAACTTTTTTGTCTTTGGCAAGTGTCATGCTCAGATATACTTTGGCCACACTCAGATCAGGACTAACTTTCACCTCTGCAATTGTAATAAACGCGTTGTCGAGGATGCCTCGCTTGTCGCGCAGGAAAATATCACTGAGTTCTTTTTGAATCAGTCGTCCGTATTTCTGTTGCCTCAAACTCATAGGGCAAAGATACAAAAGCTGTCAACAGCATTCACCCTAATCTATTTTTGATTTATTTGCAGAAAAGAAAACCTGTGCTGCGATTCTTCCGGTTGAATGATCCTTACCGCTTGTTGGGCGTATTACTGATGATGATCATCATTGGTCTGCCCATGCTGACCAGTCCGGAGGCGCTCTTACAGGAATTTAAGGATATCGTGCTCGGTGAGGCACTTAATGATGGCAAGACCATGTACTTACAGGTATTGGACGATACTCCGTGGCTGGCTGCGTGGTTTGCAAAATGGATCGGGTTTATCTTTGGCCGGTCGGTGACTGCACGGCATATCTTGGCTTTATTCTTTCTTTTTTTCCAATCTGCCTTTTTCTGCCTGATCCTGATTCGCAACAAAGCCTACAATGAAAATAATTACTTGCCCGGGCTAATCTTCGGCATCCTTTGCTTTTTTTCATTCGATCTGATTTCATTATCCCACGAGCTTCTGGCTTCCACGCTTTTATTGCTGGCGCTTAATAACCTTTTCAAAGAAATTGAATTTAAAGTACAATTGGATGAAACTGTATTGAATCTCGGTGTGTACCTGGGTATCGCGTCTATGCTGGTCTTCAGCTACACACTATTTCTGTTAGGGACGATAATGATTCTGGCCATTTTTGCTCGGATCACTTTTCGTAAGTCAATGTTATTATTGTTTGGGTTTGTTTTTCCTCACAGCCTGCTACTTTGTTACTATTATTTCCACGATGGACTTCCGGCCATTGCTAATTATTTTTATGACGCCAATTTTACTATTCACACAGTTGATCTTATCACGTGGAAGTCGCTGTTGCCATTGGGTAGCGCTCTGCTGATTTTTCTTTTCTTTTCAATAATCATGCTAGGCCGCGAAGCCCGCTTCACAAAGTACCAATCACAACTGATGCAGGTGATGTTGCTATGGATGTTGCTGGCGATTGCTGAGATATTTTTCACACGCGAGCGCACGCCACACAGTTTTATTACGTTCATCCCTCCGCTCACCTATTTTATCAGTCACTATTTGTTACTCATCAGGAGAAAATGGATTTCTGAAACCATGTTGTGGATACTTTTATTGTCGGTGATAGGAATTAGCACTGCTTCCCGGTTAGGAAAACTAAATTCCGTCAGCTATTCTTCAATGAAAGTCAAAAAATCGGCCTTCAGCCAATCGATTGAAAACAAGAGGGTTTTGATTCTGGCTGACGATTTCGGGTTATATGAAAACAATAAAATGTCATCTTACTTTTTGAACTGGCATTTCGCTAAGCATATTTTTGAGCACCCCGAGTTTTATGAAAACATCGTGTTGATCAACAGTTCTTTTCAGAAGGACTTACCCGATGTGATCATAGATGAAAACGGATTGATGGAAAAAGTATTTCCGCGACTTCCTCAATTCAAAAAACAGTTTTATCAAAAAGGCAAAACCTATGAAAGAATAAGGTAGCCACCGTACGAAAAGTTTCGTTTACTTTGTTCACAATTTTATTGTCATGAATTTCAAAAGAATACCGGTACTTGTGATCTCTCTTGTCGCGCTGAACGCATGCACTACAAAAAAGAAACCAGAAGAGACAGAAAAGCCTGCACGCATTGTGCAAGTGCCGCAATTCAATTCAGACTCGGCATACTCCTTTGTAGAAAGACAGGTGAAATTTGGTCCGCGCATTCCCAATACAAAACCTCATCAACAAACATCCGACTATTTCATTAGTCGGTTTAAAAAATACGGAGCCGTTGTTACAGTTCAGGATTTTGATGCCGTTACCTGGGATAATCAGAAGGTGCAGCTAAAAAATATTATTGCCAGCTACAATCCCGAAGCGCAAAAGCGAATTTTACTTGCAGCTCATTGGGATACCCGCCCGTATGCCGACAAGGACACAGAAAAGAAAAATGCTCCATTTGACGGTGCCAATGATGGTGCCAGCGGTGTGGGTGTACTACTCGAAATTGCCCGAGCTATCGGTCAGAGCAAAACACCCTACGTAGGTGTGGATATAATTTTATTTGATGGCGAAGACTGGGGTGAGCCAAATGATACAAGAAGCAAACTGTCGCTGCCCGAGGGATATCAAGACTGGTGGTGCCTGGGGTCACAATATTGGTCAAAGCATAAGCATAAAAAAAATTACTCAGCTTACTATGGCATTTTGCTTGATATGGTTGGTTCAAAACATGGTCAATTTTTCCGTGAGGGAGCCTCGCTGGAATTTGCTCCGAGTGTAGTGGAAAAAGTTTGGAACACAGCTTCTCAACTGGGCTACACTGATTATTTTGTAAAAACGAATGTGGGGGGCATCACCGACGACCACGTATTTGTGAGTGAGCTTGGCAAAGTACCTATGATTGATATTGTGCATTATCAAATTGGCACTGGCTTCTTTGGTGACTATCATCATTCTCGTAAAGACAACCTTTCTATTATTAGCAAGGAAACGCTAAACGCCGTAGGTGCTACTTTACTGAATGTTGTCTATTACGAAGAGTGAGTTGAGCGTATCATCAACTTATTCCTCTGTCTTTTTAAGTTCATCTTCAAGGATTTTCTGAATCACATCCTGGTCATTCGTGGTAATCGTCTGATTCGCTTTTGCCTGTTGCTTCAGAAATTTTAACATAGCACTTTTCTTGACCTCGTAAGCAATAAAGACTGTGTATTTGTTCTCCTTCTTATCAAAATATTTTTCCTCACCAATTTTCTTTAGGTCGGCAATGTTGGTGTTCATCACTTCGCGCACCAGGCTCTGAAACTTATCATCAACGTCGGAAGCACGATCTTTTTGTGTCTGTCCAAGATATTGATCAGTTACTTGTTTCATAGTCGTGTTTATCTGTCCCGCCAAAATTGTTTTGGCAGCGATATCCGCTTTGCTTTTGGCAACATTATCTGCCGTGCTTTCACCTTTACCCGTGCCGCGAAAGAAACGATTGTTGGATTCGTAGCCGCTACCACGAAAAGGTTCCTTCACTTTCTGACCAAACGGTCCTGAAGCACAAGCTGTAATCAGGACTACTACAGATACCAAAATGGATGTTTTCATAGTGAGTTTTTTTGTGGCTAATGCCCAATAACCAGTTAAACGAAAATAAATCAAAAATTGTGCTAAAGGCCTTGCTGTAAGAATTTTATTGTGCGTACATCAATTGTGAGGTCAAAAAAAATTACTGCATTCCGATAAGCCATATTTTACTTGGTTGTAACGACATTACAGCCCGACGAAAGTAAAACTATTGAAGTAAATTTGACGTTCTGATCAAAGATACAGGAGTAGGTTTAACGGACTTCTGGTTTTTTTAACTATGCAAACCATTTATATCGTAGGAAATCCCGGCTTTATTGAACCGCTCAACAAGGAGCTTCATGACAATGAAAAATACCTTCGCGGGCAGGCTACAGTAGAAGTGCCTGACAAACAAGTGCAGTTGTATTGGGTGAGTAATCGTAACATGCTCAACGAATTTAAGAGAGCTGTAGGTGCAGACCTGGTGTGGAAATATCGACTGAATTTTTATTTTGACCTTGAGAAATTCACTCAGCAACAAGATGAAGGAAGCGAGTGGAGCGCTGAAGAAAAAGCACTTATGAAAAAGATAATGCTGCTTAACAAAACTAAAAAAGGCAAGTCAGGTAAAAGTCTTTTTGCAATTGCATAACACACGCACTCACTGAGTGGATCAGAGCCACATTAACAAAAAATAATCAACCGCCAGCGGAACGCCCACTTCCACTGAAGTTGGTAGGTTATAATTCCTGCTTTTTCCAGAATAGATTCTAACTCACGTTTCTTAAAAGCACGCAGTACTGATAGCGGCGCATCGTATTTTACCATCGATGACTTTGAAAAAAGTGAAGTGAGCCATTTGATGGAATAATAGGCGAAAGGGTGACGATGAATGTCGTTGATTATAATCCCAATCTTCGTCTGTTTTCTAAGCGAAACGAAAAGTCCCGTTAATTCTTCATCAGAAAAATGATGGAGGAAAAGTGTAGCAATGACAATATCAAAAGTTTGTTGCTGAAAGTCTTTTGAAAAAATGTTCAATGCTGCAAAATTTAAATTCTCATAATCGACTGACTGTTTTTGTGCATAGGCCACAATGTTTGGGTTAGCATCAATACCTGTCAGTTGAACATTCTTGTTTTGGCGACTTGCTTTTCGTGCAATCAGTCTCAACATTTCTCCACTGCCGCAACCTAAATCGGCAATGGTAATTTTCTCTTTAGAAATTGTTCGCCAGACTTTCTCAAGTGAATTTAATGTAACTGCATTCCCGCCAAGCCAGTGATTGATAAAGTCCAGTTCGCGCAGGGTTTGGTAGATGACATCTCTATCATAGGCAAGGTCATCCATAATTTCGGGTGTAAAACTTCGATGCAAAAATGAAATTGGCATATCAATGATTCTCAATCTGCAGAATCATGCTCTCTAATGTGAGCCCCGGGCCAAAGGCGAAACTCAAAATATTTTCCCCATCATCATGTCCGTTAAGGTTTTTGACTATTTCATTCAATACAAACAACACGGTGGGCGATGACATATTGCCATAGTTTTTGAGCACGCTATAGGCTTGGTGATTTTGTTCTTTGCTGAGTTTCAATTCCTGTTCTATTACTTCCAATATTTTTTTTCCGCCCGGATGTATTGCAAAATACGACACGTCTGAAAATTCTTTGACAATGCGTGTCAACAATGACTGAGTTAGCTTTTTTATTCCGTTACGAATCACTTCAGGAACGTATGTTGAAAGTTTCATTTCGAAACCCAAGTCACCTACAGTCCATGCCATGTCTCGTTCTCCTTCAGAGACTAGGTCGCAATGAAAGCTTACGGGTTTCAGGTTCGTTCCTTTACGCGGTTGTGATTCCACAAGCAAGGCTGCGCTCCCATCTGCAAATAATGCATTGGCCAACCAATTGTCTTCCGTATTTTCTTTTTGAAAATGAATGCTGCACAATTCTGTACAAACAATCAGCACTTTTGCATGTTGATTACTCACACAAAAGGAATCGGCCAACTTCAACGCATTGAAAGCAGCATAGCAACCCATGAAATTAATACACGTGCGATGAATACTCGAATTCAATTCCAGCATTTTTACCAAATCAATATCAAGACCTGGCGCGTACATACCGGTGCAACTCACTACAATCAAGTGGGTGATATCTTTTTTTTCTATTGAGGATATTTTTTCAAGACATTGATTGATGGAAGTAGTGCTTAGCTCAATGGCATGTTTTCGAAATAGATTTAATCGTTGGTGCGTCGTTGGAAATGGTTCTAAGTATTGATTGTTGGGGAAAAAATCGAAGCCTTGATTTTTGCCATAATCACCCAATACGGAGTATCTGGTTTCGATTCCGGTGGCGCGATACAGAGCTTGTAGTTTACGTGCACTCTCTGTATCAAGGTTCATGGCCCTCACCATAAAGCTGGCAATAGTCTGCTGTGCAAAGCGATGCTTCGGGTTAGCTGTTCCAATAGAAGTGATGTAACTCATCCGTTCAAGTATAGGTTAAAAAACCTTATCTTGTTCATTTAGTTCACTGATATGTCGTCTACATTACTGCACTTACGCTTCCCCTTCTCTTATTTTCTTTTGCCGGTATATCTCTTCGCGCTTGGCACATCACCAAATTTTAATGAGCCTCGCTTGCTTTGGTCATTTATTATCATTCATTTTCTTGTTTATCCGGCTAGCAACGGATACAATAGTTATTTTGACAAAGACGAAAAGAGTATTGGTGGATTGAAGAACCCGCCACCCGTTAATAAAAGTCTTTACTACGTTTCGCTCCTGCTCGATTTTGCAGCGATTATTATCGCATTTATAACAATCAGTTTTTTATTTTCGGCAATGATTTTAATCTATGGGTTTGTTTCAAAAGCCTATAGTCATCCTTCTATACGTTTAAAGAAATACTCCATCATC
>Ga0206976_1189_pt1 | contig 17715 bp, 10 predicted proteins | sample Alteio_BWOrgHeat_82_FD_152926 | JGI IMG/M metagenome (GOLD analysis project Ga0206976, IMG submission 152926) | Enriched cells from forest soil in Barre Woods Harvard Forest LTER site, Petersham, Massachusetts, United States -... | ecosystem: Environmental > Terrestrial > Soil > Temperate forest >... | reverse complement strand
GGAAAGCGCTCTGGAAACCATGCAGCAGGTGGAACGATACAGCCCCCATAGCGATCACGTAAAATAATACGTACCACCATTGGCTAAAGCTTTGTACCACACGCTCATGCAAGTCCTTTACCCGCACTATTTCAAAATTATTTTCAGTTTGAACCGAGTTTTCGAAATTGGCTGAAGTTGGGGCAAACTCCACTGATTGGGTTACGCCTGATGAAAGATCGGTACGGTATTCCTTATAGTTCATGGAGCCGCTGTATTTGTAGCGGTACCAGAAATCGCTCATGTGGATCACGATAAACAGGAATAACACGGAACCCAGCAGGCCCATGTTTTTTGACGACCATGAAGCATCTGCTTTGGGTTGAACAGCATAACCAATAGGACGCGCCCTGCGGTTTTTGATCGTTAAAACAAGCGCATAAATGGAGTGAACCAATATGCAGAGGTATAAAATGTAAGCCACTACCTCAATCGGCGGGAAATGTGTAAGGAAATTAGCATACACGTTAAACGCAAAACCATCGTCATTTTTGAACAGCAAAAGGTTACCGCCCAGGTGCACTATTAAAAAAGTACACAAAAACAAGCCTGTTAAAGCCATGATCAGCTTTTTGCCCAGCGATGAGTTAAAGGTTTGTTTAAATTCGCTCATTATAAAATAGATTTATTTAGGCAAAAGTATTTATTTAAATACCAAAAGATATAACCAATTAGCTGTAATCGGCTGGCTAAGTACTATTTAGAAACATTCTAAGATATGGGTTGATTGAGTTAGATTTAGTTGATTAGGTTAAGTGGTTTTTGAAACTGTGCTGTTTTCAACTCAATCAACTAAATCTAACTCATTCAACTTAATCAACTACCCTATCGCGATCACTTTATCCTGCAGCACCCCGAATATCCTGTCTGATTTTTGGTTCCTGATAGCTACTCTACCTGTAAACCGCCCAAACGATGGCAGGATAGCTTGTTTCTTGCCGAAGGTAAAACAAGCGATGGTAATGCTTTGCCGGCCCCGGCCTTTTAGTAACACTCCCGGATGAATATGGCCGCAAAGGATATATCCCATGGCGTTTTCAAGCGCCTGGTCATTTAAAGGATGATGCAGCATAAGGAAAGGGCCCACCTGCAATTCATCATGCAGGATGACATTCAATTCGTGGTAATATTTATCGTTGATAATATCGTGATTGCCACGTATCAGATCAATTTGAAGCTTTGGAAATTGCTTGCGCCATAACCTGAACCACTCCCAATCAGCATTCATATCGCTGTGGAACAGATCACCCAAAAAAATGAGCTTTTCAGGCTTGTATTCAAATACCAGGTCGGATAGTTCGCCAAGGTCTGTTTGCTCCATATCGCGCGGTACGGCGATGCCTGCTTTGCGAAAATGCCCCACCTTGCCCAAATGCACATCGGCAGCAATAAGGGCTTTTTCCTGTTTCCAATAAATGGCTTTTTGGGGTAATAATACCAGGTCTTGCTGCAAAAAATTAAAATCGAGGCCCGCACATATCGTCATAAAGGCAAAGTTAATGATTTGGGATTACACCGATTAGAAGGGATTGCACCGATTATAAACTTGATCAATGAAATTTGATAGTGATCTTTATCTCTTCCGGCTTCCCGTTAGCATTTCCCATCCATTTTGGGCCGTACTGCACCATGTCTATGGCTTTCTGATCGGCCACTTTACCCAAGCTTTTGATGATCTTAAAGCCGCTCAAATTACCGCCGTTATCCACCATAAATGATAGCCGAACTTTACCGGTTGCTCCATCTGTTGATACAGCATTCAATTTCAGATAATCTTTGAACACCGCCCATCCGTTAACCGGGTGGGCATTTTCACTACCTGCAGCGGCTTCTTTTGGCGTAGTTACCACTACCTCGCTCAGCGAAGCGTTATTTGGGTTAAGCGCGACATTTAATGAATCCCTGCCATTTACCTTTATGTGTTCGGGGCTGTAGCCGATATAAGCTATGGCAAGTGTTTGATCGCCGGGTGCATTTGGCAAAACAAACCTGCCGGTTACATCGGTAACTACCCCATAGGTTGAACCGACAATTTTTACGGTGGCGCCTATAATGGGCTGTCCGTCATCCCTGCTAATTATTTTGCCTGTAATCCTGGTGCCGGGCGTTAATGGTGTTGCACTAACTGTCGTTACACTGCCAGGCGCATCTTTCTTTCTTTGAGCCGCGTACCCGGCAATAGGTACCCCTTTTAAAGCTGATGTATCGTTAGCTTTAGATTTAAAGTTCGGCCTGGCAATATCCTTATCGGCCATATTGCCCGGAGGGATTATACCCAGGCCATAAAGCTTGTTTCTATCCGCAGCGGTAGGTTGATTCGTAATGGTAGCGCCATCTACTTTCCCCTGTAATGTTTGATACTGGGTAACAGGCGGCACTTTTCTTAAAATATCGGCGGTGGTATTTATGGTATCCTTTCTCTTTTTGAAATCATAATTGGATACCACCAATTCGTTTAAAGCCATACTGTCCTTACCGGCCTTGTAGTTTTTTAAGGTTTGCTGGGTGGCTGCCGACATGGGCACCACTACTTCATTCGCCGCATTATTTGACGCAAGCTTTTCACTTACCGTGTCGGGAAGGGTTTTGCTATAAGCAACGGCCCGGCCCGGTTTTATACCGCTCGCCAGGGTGTCATTTTTGGGCAATGCAGATGGCGTCATTACTCCCTGGTCCTGGTTAGCAGGTTTTACCACCGCGGCTATCTCTTTTTTCTTTTCATGCTGATTATTAGTGATCAGCAAAAGGCCTATCCCTAAAATAATTAAGATAGAAGCAGCAATAGACAGCGGAACCCATGGGATCATGCGCCGCACCTGTTGATCTGTGCGCTGCTGCAAACGGTTAGCCAATTCATCCAGGCTCGCCTGCTGATCGCCGCCTGCATGCTCATAGCCTTCCAAAGCGTCCATCAAAAACGGGTCATCCAGCGCGCGCCTTTCCAGTTGGTGCATAGCACGTGCATCCAGTTCTCCGTTCAGGTATTTTTTAATTTGCGATATATCTTTTTTACTGCTCACGAATTCTTCTCCAGGCAAATTTTCAGGTTGCGCTTACCATTTTGTATATAACTTTTAACGTCGTTCAGGCTAAAACCGGTGATGTCGGCTATTTCTTTATAGCATTTCTCTTTTAAATAGAACAAATCGACGCTTTGTTTTTGCACCGGGATTAACTTCTCTATACATCGTTCCAAAGCCGTAAGGGCCTCTTCTTTATTGTTATCTTCAGGATGCAAAAAAGGTGTAAATTCCATAACCTCATCCAAAGAAACCTGTTCCAGTTTTTTACCCGAGCGCAATTGCATTAAACAATAATTACGGCTCAAAACATATACCCAACTTCTAAACTGTTTGATATCGTGCTGTTTAACTTTTTCTATCAGCTCCTCAAATATACCCATTACAGCATCTTTTGATGCTTCTTCATCCTTCAGGTACTTTAAACAAACCCCGTATATCAAAGGCACATATTTTTCAAATAGCTCACCTAATACCGCTACGTCACCGCTCTTACGGTAGCTATCCAGCAGCACATCGTCATCTATTGTTTTGGTTTTAACCGGCCTTTTAAAAAAGTTCATTTCGGGGCGACAAAATAAAATTTTTAAACCGCTTATGGAAATATGAACTTCCCTGCATCCTTATTGCAAAAACTCATTAGAAATGAAAAAGATCATATTAATTACTTTGATGGTTGCCGGCCTGGCAGCATTTAAGTGCAACACTACCCGGCACATCAGCGGAAAGGTGTATGGCAGCAGCGATAAATTGCCCATCCCCGGAGCCTCGGTAAGGGTTGAGGGCGTTAATGCCGGTACCGTGACTAATGCGAACGGCGCTTACACCATTGATTTGCCCGATGGTAAAGAAAATTTGGTTTTTAGCTATATAGGCTATCAGTCTAAAACAATAAAAGTTGGCAAAGCTGATACGCTGAATGTTTACCTGGATGCCTCGAATGCTGCTTTGAACGAAGTGGTTGTAACCGGCTATACCACGCAGCGTAAAAAAGATGTATTGGGCGATGCAACCGTAGCGGATGCTTTGAAACAGGCGCCGTCAGTTAGCGCCGATCAATCATTGGCAGGACAGGCAGCGGGTATTACTATTGTACCCCAGGCTGCGCCCGGTAATGCCTCCAAGACCTATATAAGGGGTATTGTTTCTTCTTCCCAGTTTAAAAGTGTATCCCCTATGAGTGGGACTTACAATAGTCAAGGCTACAGCAACCAGGCAAGTGCCAACGATGAAAGCTATAAGCCGATAACCGAAAATGGATTTTACACCGCTAAAGATAATCCGCTATCTACCTTTTCCGTGGATGTGGATGCCGCATCCTATAGTAATGTAAGGCGTTTTATTAACAATGGCCAGTTGCCCCCGGCTGACGCCGTGCGTGTGGAAGAAATGATCAATTATTTTAAATATGATCTTTCCGGTCCAACTAATAATGACCCGGTAGCTATACATGGCGAACTTTCATCTGCACCCTGGAACTCTAAGCACCTTTTGCTGCGTGTGGCATTAAAGGCACGCACAATCAACATGGATAAATTGCCGCCATCCAACCTGGTTTTTCTGCTGGATGTGTCCGGCTCTATGGGCGAACCTAACAAACTGCCATTGGTAAAATCAGCCATGAAAATGCTGGTTGACCAACTAAGGCCGCAGGACAGGGTTGCTATCGTGGTTTACTCTGGCGAGGCTGGTTTAAAATTGGCGTCAACACCCGGAAATGAAAAAACAAAGATCAAAGATGCCATTGACGAATTGCAGGCAGGTGGTTCAACTGCAGGCGGCGCAGGTATCAAACTGGCTTATAAGATCGCAAGGGAAAACTATAAGTTCGGTGGTAACAACCGCATCATTATGGCTACCGATGGCGATTTTAATGTAGGCGATTCCAGCGACGGCGATATGGAAACTTTGATCACCCGCGAACGCAGCAGTAATGTGCCTATTACCATCATGGGTTTTGGCATGGGCAATTATAAAGACAGCAAAATGGAAACCTTAGCCGATAAAGGCAACGGCAACTATGCCTACATCGATAATATCACCGAGGCCCGCAAAACCCTGATCACCGAGTACGGCGGTACAATGTTCACCGTAGCCAAGGATGTAAAGCTGCAGGTGGAATTTAACCCGGCCAAAGTACAGGCCTACCGTTTGGTTGGTTATGAAGACAGGCTGCTGGCTAAAGAAGATTTTAATAACGACGCCAAAGACGCCGGCGACATGGGTTCGGGCCATACCGTAACCGCATTCTATGAAATTGTACCCGTTGGCGTCAATGACGATTACAGCAATAGCGTTGATCCTTTAAAATACCAAAAACCTGCTACTGCCACCGCCGCTGCTACTTCTTCTCCTTATTCGGATGAGCTGATGACTATCAAATTCAGGTACAAACAACCCGGATCGGATCAAAGCAAAATGAGCATGGTAACCGTGAAGAACAGGCCGGTATCCTTTAACAGCACTTCTGCAGATTTCAGGTTCGCATCCGCTGTAGCTGAGTTTGGGATGTTGCTGAGGGGTTCAGAATTCAAACAAGGCAGCAGCTTCGGCCAGGCCATCACGATAGCAAAAGCAGCGAAGGGAAATGATGAAGATGGTTACCGGTCGGAGTTTGTTCGCCTTGTTGAAAGCGCCAGATCATTGGCGGGCGATGATCAGTTGCTGAGTAAAGAATGATAATAAACCTAAACGTTATCTATACCTAAACCAAATCACAAGGGCCTTTGCAAAAGGGCCCTTTTTTGTTTATTTATTCACTTCCATGTGCCCCAGCGGGGCTACCGCTTTGTAGCTCTATGTATCGATCTTTTGTTTTTGCCCCGTCGGGGTTACCCTTGGAGGGATTGGGTAGCCCCCGACGGGGCAAATATTATTTTGATATCTATTTTCTACAAAGCGGTAGCCCTTACAGGGCATTAAGGTCTATTATTACCACATTGTCGCTTACAATGATACAGTTTTATGGTCGGATCACATCCCCCAAAGCCGCCAGGTACTTATCAATATAAAATTGCTTGGTCGCAGTTTTATATTGCATCACAAACCTGGGGTGTTCCAGCGCGACTATCTTTTTAAAGAACCCATGCTGATCATTTAGTTTACGCAGAAAATTTTCATTCTTCCCTGTACCGAAACAAAAACACACATCGGTGATAACACCCAGGCCGATCTGTTTTTGGATATTTTCGATGATAAAAGGTGTTACCGTATCGGCAAGCTCTTTGCTGTCGTAATAATTGTAATTCTTTTCTTTCCCGTTGGCGTCTGCAATGGTAAAGCCAAGTGGGAAGAGGGAATTAATATAAAAATTCCTGTAAAATGCTTCTGGTCCGCCATAAGCATTGATCACCTCGTACACAAAAACTGAGGATGGCTCATGTGTTTCTTTGCCCTTATAATCAATATGGCACTCGGTCTTTAGACGTTTGGGATCAGTAAAAGGGATGCCGGTCAATCCGCCCCCAAACCTGCCAGGATTGATACCAAGGATCAGGTGCCGTGGATGGTTATCATTATAATATTTACGATAAAAAATTTCCGAGATCCCCATCGTTTGCTCAAACTCTTTAAAAGGGTTCATGATGCGTATCCCCGGTGGCAGCTCAGCCCCGGTATAGGCTAATTGTTGATTGAAGAGGATAACCTTATCGGCAAATGTCATCTGGACTATCTATCTATAATTATCTTACGCGTATAACTTTTCTGCCCGAGCAATAGTTTTAAAACGTACGTCCCCGGTGCCAGGTTAGCCACATTGACTACGGTGCTGAAGTTGCCCGCGGCTAATGTTTGCTTCGCCGAATAATCAGTTTGCCCGGCACTGTTGATCAGCGACAGGCTTAATGTAGTCGCGGATGGCGCAGCAAAAACAACGTTTAACAGATCGTTAGCAGGCACAGGGAACACCGCCAGGCCGATATCATTATCCGTATTATGCGAAAGTACCACATACACAAAGTTATCAGATTGGGACACACAGCCGTTGCTTAATGTGATGTCAACTCTGTAGTTGCCGCTTTGAGCAGGGCTATAGGTTTGACTTGTCGCGCCGCTGATAGCCTTACCATTCAAATACCATTGATTGCCTGCGGTAAAATTGGAAATTAACGTCGTGCCGTTTTGAGTAACGATGGGTTTGACAAGCGTTGCAGCCTGCCTGGTAACCGATGCACAACCGGGGCTTTTTAACTGCATAGCATAAAAATAGTAATAGAAGTTTTTATAATAAGCGGTGTCGGTGGTTGATGTCGCCGTATTACCTGTGATACTGAAAACGTCGCCTATTTTAAAAGGATAGCCGCTTACGCCGCCGTTGTTGCGATAAATGGTTGCCGTACTATCATAGGTAACGCTGATACTATAAGTCCCTGCTGCGGGCAATAATAAATTTAGGTTATAAACCTGCCCCGCATCATTCGGGTCATCGTTCTGTGGGCCGGGTTGTGGATTTGTACGGGTAGCGGCAGCATTTATAGTCGCGGATGATACTGTTTCGCCGTTTGTGTCAGATACGGTGAAAGTTATCTGACCCGGGTAGCCAATATACAACCGTGCGCTTTGAATGATAATGGGTATCCGGGTAAACACATTTACAGATGGGGTAAACTGGTTGTAGCCACCTGCGGAGAAGGCGTTTTTTGTTGCAGGGCCGACAGTTCCGCTAAAATCATTCAAGCCCGCGTAGTAAGTATTATTTACGGGTGCTTGTGTAGTAGAGGCTGGTGAGCCATAAGCAAAAGGGACGGCATCGTTTATGTTCTGATACCAAAGTAATTCTCCATCTCCGGCACCGGATAGTAAATAGGAACTGCTGCTATTGCAATAATTAGCGGATAAGTTGCTTGCAACTGCCGGGCTGCTGGTCACAACGGTGTCGGTTACCGAGTTATTACCCGGAACCGGGTCGTTTGCCAGGGTGGTTGTTGCCGTTACGATGTATGTTGTACCCGGCGCAACATTAAAAGGCGCATTAAAAGTAAAATTATCCTCGGCCGAAGGTGCGAGCGATTGGGTATAGGTTTGGTTTAAGGTGGTCACCGTATTGCCGGGGCCGGTTATGGTCACACTAACAGGTATATTGCTGATGGCCACCGTACCAAAGTTTTTGAGGGTGACGGTAACCGGTGTCGCTCCCGAACAGGTACCACCCGCAGCAGGGTTAACGATCGCAATTACCCCCGCATCAATGCTTGTTTGTAAAAACTGCACCCGGTAATCCTGGGTTTCGCCTTTGGAATAACTGCCGCAAGCCGTTACGCCAGAAGGACCTGAAGTTTCGGTTAATACCACCCTCATTAAACTAAAATTGCCGGGTATCACTGTTGCAGGTACAGTGATATTGGTATTAAAAGTACCGGTCGAGGTTATTATACCGGATGTAGCTACTAACTCGCCAGCGTCAAAAACCCCGTTTCCGTTCCAATCGATAAATACTTTGGCTATTTTATTAAAATTGGCGCCGCAGGTTCCTAAGGTCAGGCTTAAGGGGTAAGTTTTGTTTTGCTCTAATTGCACGGTTAAATTGGTGTAATCAGAATAAGTAGTGCAGCCTGCGGGAGGCGTATTGTTTAAGTTTGATAGCTTGACATTATTAATGCGTGAGTCGGCACTTGATAACGGCGCCGATGCACAATAGGCCGACCCGCCAATCCCAGTTACAATGAGCGAATAAGCCTGTGGACCTGATTTTAATGTTCCCTTGTGCGAAACGGTGATGGTATATGCCCTTCCCGGTACAGCCTTTGCTATATAAACCTGTTCCACATTATCCCTTATGTTATCGCCGGTTGTAGCCGGGGCTGAAGGATTATCGGGGTCAAGTACCCAGGGCTTAAAAGTAGTAGTGCCATCACTGACCCGGATATCCAGGTCGTTTACCAATTTTGGTGTCCGATCATTGATCACACCGTCCGGGGTTATTGAACCCTCCGGATCGGTCCAGGATATGGTTGCCGCCAATGCGCCATTACCTGATGCAATAACATTGAAGGTTTGCGTTTGCCCCTGAGCTAAGCTGTTTTCTTTTACCAGGCTTTTAGTGCCGTTGTCGGTAATCGCCTGGGCGGCTTTTTTCATATCCAGGAGCCCCCAGCCATAAATATAATCAGGGCCAACATTCCCTGCGTCAAAAGCCGTATGGCAGGCTAAGCCTTTCAGCGTCGCGGCACGCATAAAAATACCGGAGTTTTTTTCGGCGTAATACTCCTGTAATAAGTATAAAGAGCCCGTAATATTTGGCGCCGCCTGCGATGTGCCGCTATATACGATATAGCTTGTTGGGCTGGCACTGCCGGTTGATAGCACATTCAAGCCATTACCCACCAGGTCGGGTTTTACGCGGCCATCACTCGTTGGCCCCCAACTGCTGAAATAGGTGGTGTTGATACCCTGTGCATTCACCGGCCCGTAAGGCAAGGGGTTTATTGCGCCTACTGTCATTATATTTTTGGCATCACCTGTGGTGCTGATGGTTTCATAACCATCATTACTGCTGATACCTGCAGGTCTGGGCCCTTTATCAACAAAAGTTTGATCGGTGCTGCTATTGAACCCCCAATAATCTGAGCCTACTGCCGGCCCGGTACTGCCACGACTGTTGCCTGCCGATTCGACAATTAAATAATAGGGCGCGCTATAAGCAATATGATCCCATTGTTGCGTACGTTCAGCATACTGGCCAAAGCTAAAATCAACCGTATCGCCGGGCAGCCCGAACCATTCCCAACGGTTCTGCGCGTCATCAAAATTCCACCCGGCCTCATCAGCATAGGAGTGGTTCGACAGCAGCAGGGTTGAGGCCGCCGCGCTCATCTCGGCAATATCATTATTAAAATCATACGATAGCAGTGTAGACGCGTTGAAGGCCATCCCCTTTGCGGGGGCATATACGCCTTTTGCCAGCATGGTCCCGCTTACATGGGTGGCATGATCAATTACTGTTGATGCATCTTTTAAGGTGATAGTTTTACCGGCAAATTCCTGGTGCGCCGTATAAACCGATCCGCCGTCCCATATGGCTAGCTTATTGTTCAAAAAAGAGCTCGAGCCTGATAGATTTAAACCTAATGAACCACCGGGCTGCACCGTATTGGTGCCTGTGGTAGCAGCGGATATGATATTGTTATCCGTGATCAGGTATATTGGGAACCCCAGCGTGTTTACCCCCTGCAATGATACCATGCCCCCGTTCTTTGTTTTTCGCTGGATCACCCAGCCGTGGCTTTGGGCGAGTGAACGGGCTTGTTGCTGCCCCTTTAAGTAGGAAGCATTTAGTTTTGCCGAGAAATCATTTAACTCTTTCTTATTAACATCTGATACCAGTACCTGCTGGCAAAACGCCCGTCCTGCGGAAAACAATAGTAAAACACCAATAATTAATGCCGCGTAGCGTTGTTTCATTCCCCTTGAAAACTATAATGGCTAAAATTATACTTTTAAACCGAAATGGGAGAACTAAGGATAATTAGGTAGTTCTGTTTATTTGTTATGCCAATCTGTAAAATAAACAAAGCTTAACCCGGAGGCAGGATATTGTTTTTCCAGCTTTTGCTGCAGGGCCTTGTAAACCCGCATTTCGGGGTAAACCGCAACATTCGTTTCAATCCTCGCCCAATACTGGATATCGATCTTTGCCTGGCCGTGGCAGGTATTGGCAATATCCTTTTTTAAAAAAAACCTTTGAAGTGGCTTGCAGCTGCTGGTATCCTTAACACAAATGATCAACCGGGGTAAATTGGCGGAAAACAAATTGGACGACAGGTTTTTATCCCAATATCCAAAAAAACTAAGGACGGGCAAAATGCCCCAGCAAATAAGGATCAGCTTATTCCACCTGTAGGTGATAGCTGTATAAACGTTTATGCTTTCCTTGTCCTTAAAAAAGATGAGGTATAAAAACAATATCATGGCAATATTCCAGGGCCAGAGTACCCGGTAACCGCTATAGCCCAACGGGCCTAATAATATAAGCACAAACAGGTGCAACACGATCAGCATTTTTGCAGAATTTGCCCGTGTTTTTACAAACAGCAAACCAACGCCTGCTATCATTTCAATGATGCCCGATAAGTAGCCGGTGTAGTGGAGCCAGCTTTGAGTAAAAATGGAAGGAGGGATCTTTAAAAAGCCTTTCAACACCATATTGGTCCACACAATTTGCAGGTATCCCTCATTCAATTTGCAAAGGCCGCTGTAAAAATAAGTGGATGTTAAAAGAAAGGTAACAACTGATGGTATATTCTTTTTGTTACCAGCATTGATAATAAAAACAACGAGGACAAAAACATAAAAATACTCCCAGGGCATCCACCTGTTTTGGTCAAGAAGGCATGAGCAGACCTCTACCACCAATAAGCTGATGAGCAATAATTTATTTTGTTTAACGAACAGTGATATGATCAGTAAAAGAGATAATGCAAATAAAACCGAATGTATTATAGCAGGTACATGATCCAGGGATTCAAAAAGAGGCACCGTGGGTAATAACCGGTCAATGGTCCATATCCTCCAGCTCATCAACTTTGCAAAAAGCCAGCCCAGGCAGGTTATATTTAATAACAAAACATTTTTGTCTTCGCGATAAAAAAGTGTTTTTAGCCAGGGCATGAGTTACGGGAATATTGATTTTATGAACCTACCAAATAATTTCAAAATAACATTATCTCCTGTCATTTTTTAAAATCAAAACCTTACACCCGAAACTTTACGTATAAAATAGAATCTGATCATCGTACAGGTAAAGCCACGACTCAGATTGTGACAATAAAATAAATTTTGTATCTTTGTTATAGAGGATTCATATATGAAACTGAAAGTAGGATTAGGCGTATTTGCATTATTGTTGCTTAGTATTGTTACTGCTAATGCACAAACATTACCCTGTTTGGGTGATGACCCTGATGCCACTTGTCCGCTTGATACCTGGGTAATAGTTTTAGTTATTGCCGCCTCTGCTTTTACTGCTTTCCGGCTATATCAGCGTAAAAGATCCGTGCAATCACGCACACGTTAATCTCCCGTATTAAATTTTCCGTATAAATGCCCGTTAGTAAGTGTATTTTTTACATTTCCTTTTAGGTTAATACTATAACCAATACTTAATTCATTAAGCATTGGTTTATTTAAGTGGATGATTATTTCTTTATAGTTACAAAAATCATTAATTTTATGCGATATAATTTCATTTACGTTAAAAAAACGTGCTTTCTTTTAACATTTTAGCAAAAAAATTTCTAAATTTGCCAACTCAGGATGCATAATATCCGTATAAAGGGCTGTCATTTTTATAGCAAATTAAAATACTGTAAATCAGACATTTAAAAAGGTGAAGCTTAATATTAGTAAAAATAATTAATCAGATAAGTGAGAATACGGTTACTATTTTTCGTTATCACGTTATTCCTAATCGGAATTACAAAAGATACGAGCGCCGCAACCTACCAGTGGTATGGTGGGACTGGGAATTGGAATGTTTCTGGCAATTGGTATAATTCATCAACAGGTAGTTTTACTGGTTACCCCGGAACCGCTGCCGGCGATATCGCTTATTTTAATTCTTTCTTTACCGATAATGTTACGTTAACAGCTAATTTGCCATTTGCAATAAGCCAGGTTCAGGCGCAGGCTTATTCGGCATGTAATATTACCATTAATAGCGGTGTTACTCTTAACGTGACTAACGGCCTTCAGGTCACAGGCACATGGGGTGGTTCGTATGACGGGATAGGTTTTGCAGGGCAAGGCTCGGCAATAATTGGCGGCGCGTCAGTATTAACTTATTATGCGACTATTACGGTAGGTGCTTCTAATACAGTTACGTTTTCTGCTGGCTCCACAATAACTATGTCAAGTAATTATTGCGTGGTCACCAATAATGGTACGCTTAATTTAAACGGCACCTCTTCATCAGGTATTACAACCACGCTTGCATATTATGGTACATTAAATAATCAAGGTACGTTAAACGCCTCGTACACTACGTTTGCTCTTCCTCAAAATAATGCTGTTATTTCAAACATTAAAACTTTTACAGCAACATCTTCTACATTTAATTTAACAGGCCAGCAATGTTCCATCACAAATACAGGGTCGGTTGGTAATTTCACGTTGAACGCATCAACTATCAATATGACGATAGCGAATAACCAGATCAATATTGTCAACTCAAGCAGTGCTACATTTACGGCAGGCAATGGTTCAGCAATCAATATAGGAAGCTACCAGGGCTATATTAATAATTCAGCTACTTTCGTGGCAGGCAGTACCGGTTCGCCGTGTATCATCACAATTACCGGGCAGGGAAATAATTCGTCACCCTATTCCATAACCAACACAGGGACTTTTACTGTTGGGCCAACATCTAGTATCAATGCAAAGGGGACTGACTCATCAAACCCTATTAAAATCAATAACGTATCAGGAACCTTTACTTTGCAATCTGATGCCACCGGTTCTGCTTCTGTTGGGGCACTCGGAGCAGGTTCATCTTTTGTTGGCATCTTTAGGGTGGAACGCTATATAACTGGCGGTAGTTCAGCATACCGTAGTTACCGTATATTTTCTTCACCTGTTAATATAGCTACAGATTCTCATGGTAATAAAATATACAGCTTAAATTACGTTCAAAATTATGCATTGGTAACAGGTGCCGCTGGTGGCGGATTTGACAAGACCGGTAACCCAAGCCTTTATCTTTTTCGCGAAGACCTGGCAATTTCAAATGTTAGTTACACCAGCGGAAATTTCTGGGGGGTATCAAAAATAAATAATGCAACTGCTTACAATTATTACCTGAATGGCGGAAGCACTACTTATAATATACCTGTAGGCAATGGTTTCCTGTTCTTTTTCAGGGGCGACCGAACCACCAATTTAGCTAACAAATATACACCGGGCACAAGCGCCGAAAGTGTAACCATGGTTGCATCCGGTACCTTGAACCAGGGGTCATATACGGTGCATACCTGGTATAATCCCGGCTCGTCAACCTTGAGTTATACTACCGGCATTGCCAATGTTGGGGTGCGTGGTTATGTTATGGTGGGTAATCCATATGCCAGCCCTATTGACTGGGAAACGTTTCAGCAAACAACTTCGACTACAGGGATCTATGGTACATCTTTAATGCATAATTATTTCTATGCACTTAACCCCAAAACACATAATTACGGAACCTATATTAAAGGAAATTCAGGCGTTGGGACCAATAACGTTACCAATATTATAGAAAGCGGCCAGGGCTTTTTTATAGCGGATAGTTGCTCCTGCACTACGATGATATTTAACGAAACAGCAAAAACTACATCGCAAGCCACCGGTTTGAGTTTATTTATGTCAACAAGAGCAGTTGCCACGAATGCCAATATGCAATACCTGCGCCTGCAATTAGCTGAAGATACCGTCAATACAGATGATATGCTTTTGCAGTTCAGAAGCAATATAAGTACTGCCTATAAATCAAATGTGGATGTACCTTATAAAGTGGGTTTTGGTGATGTTAGCCTGGCGAGTATGTCAAGCGACCATGTTCCGCTGGCTATTAATGTGCAGCCTTTCCCCAAAACCAGCGAAAGTATCGGCTTAACGATAAATGCGACTACAGATGGTATTTATTCGTTAAATATGAAGGACCTGGTTAGCATACCGCAGCTTTACGATATCTGGTTGATGGATGCTTACAAAAAGGATTCGCTGGATATGCGCCATAATAAAACGTATAGTTTTAATGTATTAAAAAGCGATACCAATTCTTTCGGCTCCAAACGCTTTTCGCTGGTTTTGCGTCAGAACCCCGCCTATGCTTATCACTTACTGGGTTTTACAGCTACAAAAGTAGCGGTGGGCAATAACAGCGCTATGCAGGTGCAGTTAGTTTGGAAAACTGAGAACGAACAAAATTATACCAATTTTACTGTCGAGCGGAGTACGGATGGCGGTAAAACGTATGATGTGATAGGCAGCGAGCAATCAAGCGCACAACGGACTTATAGCCTTTTGGACAAAAACCCGCTTGTAGGCCAAAATCTTTACCGCCTAAAACAGGAAGATATTAATGGCAGCATCACCTATTCGAACATTGTAACCATATTGTATGCTAACCTTGGCGACAACCTGGTTCAAAATGCCATCAATGTATATCCTAACCCGGCCAAAGGCACTATCAACCTGACGATATCTGCTGATATTAATTCAGCCACTACTTACAATATACAAGTCACCAACAGTTCCGGCTTACTGATCAAGCAAGCAACATCCGCGCAGCCTAACTGGCAAGCCAGTGTTAGCGACCTGCTCCCCGGAACATACATCATTAAGGTGCTGAACAATAAGGATAATACCTTTATCGGTAACGCCAAATTTGTGAAACTATAATCATTGCTTGTCGCAACCAAAATGGCACCCACGCTCATTCGGGCAGGTGAAGGAGCAGCTTTTCAATTGATCGGGATATTTCATTGAAAAAAGTGAAATTAACTAAAAACTTAAAAAATAAACTTCCGTGAATTTAATTTTTAAGCAATGCATTATTAACCATTAAATATATTATGTTATATTATTAGTTAAATAAGTATAATCTCCATATTAAATATAAGATAATACCAAATAATTCATTAATTTATGGTTAATAGCGTAAAAAATACTTATGAAACTAATTCAATAAGTAGCCGTAATAAAGACAATTAATATGCCGCTACCATTGGATCACAGTTAAATATTTATAAAAAATTACTTTAAACCAGGCTATTTTGAAACGACTGTTACTTTATTTGGCTGCTATTTGTATCTCGTTTTTATCATCGATAAAAAACGCGGGCGCGCAGGCCCCGAGCATTTCTTACAGTACACCTACCAACATATATGCAACCGGTACGGCCATCACTCCATTAACTCCAATAAATGCCGGCGGGGCTGTTCCGGCTACTAATTATGGGCAGGTAACCAACCTGGTTGCCAGCGGCACAGGGCTTGTAAATCCGCAGGCAATTACCACTGACGGCTCGGGCAATATATATGTTGCAGATTATGGAAATAATTTGATCCGTAAAATTACCCCGGCCGGTGCGATGACTACATTTGCGGGCAGCGGTGCGGCAGCCGAACTTGATGGTACCGGTACCGCAGCAAAATTTAACGGTCCCGATGGAATTGCCTACGATGGCGGGGCCAATTTATACGTGGCGGACGCCGGTGGAAATGTGATACGTAAAATTGTTATCGCTACGGGCGTGGTAACCACTTATGCTGGTAGTGGTACAGCAGGTGCAGCAAATAACGCCACTCTTTTAACATCGACTTTTAATGGGCCCGCCGGGTTAGCTTTGGATGGCTCTGGTAATATGTTCATCTGCGACCAGGGGAATAATATAATAAGGATGATTTCAGGTACTACGGTAAGCACTCTGGCCGGCAGCGGTACAGCAGGTGCGGCTAATGGTACGGGTACTGCAGCAACATTTAATCAGCCGAATGATTTAATCGCAGACGGATCTGGTAACGTATATGTTGCGGATTATGGAAATAGTTTAGTGAGGAAGATAGTTGTGAGCACAGGCGTGGTTACAACCTTTGCAGGTAGCGGAGCAGCGGGATATGCTGATGGCACCGGTACAGCGGCAATACTCAATCGTTTGGGAAGCTTGTGTACCGATGTTTCAGGTAATTTGTTGATCGCGGATCTTTCAAACAACAGGATAAGGTTGATTACTCCCGCTGCAGTGGTTACTACCATCGCAGGCAGTGGAGCATCCGCCGAGACTGCCGGAACTGGTACAGCAGCGGCATTTTATAGCCCGGCAGGTATATGTATCGATAACTCGGGTAATTGCTACATATTGGATTTTCTCTCGGGAACCAGCGGATCGGTTAGAAAAATGATAATTACAGGCTATTCAGTTAGTCCTGCTTTGCCTGCCGGTCTTAGCTTAAACCCTGCAACAGGAGTTATATCCGGGACGCCTACGGCTTCTTCTAACGCCACCCTGTATACAATCACCGGGTACAACCTTGTAGGCTGCAGCAGCACAACAATAAGCATAGCCTGCGGGAAAACAGTTGCATGGACAGCAGCAAGCAATACAACCGCCTGGGCAACCGGCGGCAACTGGAGCACCGGTACAGTACCGGGAGTAAATGATGCCGTTACCATAGGCGTATCTGCTTATACAAAGGCTAAGGAGCCCGCCATAACAGCAGCTGATGTAACAGTAGGTTCAATCACATTTGGCTCGGCCCACAATGGAACGTTAACCATTACTTCGCCAAGGACATTAACAATTGGAGGTAACCTTACCGTGAATACCGGCTCTTCGCCAACAATAACAGGTACCGGCGCTATCGACATCGCGCCTGGCGCCAATGTAGCTATTAACGGAACGGGAGTATTGACTAATACCTTATCCGGCAAATTCACACTACAATCAAGTGCTGCAGGCACCGCCTCAATAGGCCCGTTAACCGCGGCCGCGATCACGGCATTAACCGCGAGCGGGACAAATACATTTTATGTGGAAAGGTATTTTACAGGAGGGAGTAACTCATACAGGGCATATCGCCTGGTATCGTCGCCTGTTTACGTCGCTACTGTGGGCAGCAATAATGTTTACAATTTAGATTATATTAAGGCCTCTGCATTAACTACAGGTGCTGCCGGAGGTGG
>Ga0206976_1188_pt1 | contig 17720 bp, 15 predicted proteins | sample Alteio_BWOrgHeat_82_FD_152926 | JGI IMG/M metagenome (GOLD analysis project Ga0206976, IMG submission 152926) | Enriched cells from forest soil in Barre Woods Harvard Forest LTER site, Petersham, Massachusetts, United States -... | ecosystem: Environmental > Terrestrial > Soil > Temperate forest >... | reverse complement strand
TTCAGGAAGATCGAAAAGTTATTTGAGGAACGCAGTAAGATGATCACCAAAACTCACATCCTGGATTGGGCCATGGCCGAATTATTGGCGTATGGTAGTTTATTGAAAGAAGGGCACCCGGTGAGATTAAGTGGTGAAGACGTAAAACGCGGTACTTTCTCACACAGGCATGCGGTCCTTACGCTGGAAGATTCAGAAGAAGAATACACGCCGCTGGATACTTTGGGTACCGAAGCTAAATTCAGCATATATAACTCGTTGTTATCAGAATATGGTGTATTAGGTTTTGAATATGGCTACGCCCTGGCAAACCCTAATGCCCTTACGATATGGGAAGCACAGTATGGTGATTTCATGAACGGCGCGCAGATCATAGTTGACCAGTACATCTCCAGCGCCGAAACCAAGTGGCAGCGTGGAAATGGATTGGTATTGCTGTTGCCTCATGGTTACGAGGGCGCCGGGCCGGAGCATTCATCCGCACGCGTTGAGCGTTTTATGGAATTATGCGCAGAGGATAATATACAAGTAGTTAATTGTACCACACCTGCCAATTTCTTCCACGTGCTGCGAAGGCAGCTGCACCGCGAATTCCGCAAGCCATTGATTGTATTTTCGCCAAAAAGTTTATTGCGTGCACCAAAATGCGTATCGCCCCTCAGTGATTTTACCGACGGGAAATTCCAGAAGGTGATAGATGATGAGTATGTAGATGCTAAGAAAGTAAAAAGAGTATTGCTTTGTAGCGGGAAGATCTACTATGACCTCCTGGAAAAACAACAGGCTGATCAGCGCAAGGATGTGGCCATTGTTCGTGTAGAACAGCTATATCCAACACCGGAACAGCACCTGTTAAAGATCAAGGCTAAATACACAAAAGCCACTGAATTTATCTGGACGCAGGAAGAGCCTGAGAATATGGGAGCCTGGCCGTATATGTGCCGCAAATTCCGCAAAAGCGAATTGCAGCTGGATGTGATATCACGTAATGAAAGCAGCAGCCCGGCTACCGGTTTTGCCAAACAGCATACCTCACAGCAATTGTATATCATTTCCAAAGCATTTGATACGCCGGCAGGTAAAGCGGTGAAGGAAACCATAAAAAAGACAACTGAAAAAATGGCTAATGTAGCCGCTGATTAATAGTAATGAGTTTTAAGTTGTGAGTCATGAGTACTCTACAACATTACTCATAGCCTAAAACTGACAACTTACAACTGATACCATATGAGTTTAGAAATAAAAGTTCCGCCGGTTGGCGAATCAATTACCGAAGTAACCTTATCCCGTTGGATAAAAAAAGATGGCGATACTGTTGCCATGGATGAAGTAATTGCCGAGTTAGAATCAGATAAAGCTACTTTCGAGCTTACTGCCGAAAAAGCCGGAACTTTAAAAACCATTGCCAAAGAAGGTGACACTTTAGCTATAGGCGCCGCGGTGGCAAGTATAGATGAAAGTGGCACAGCTGCCCCAGTTAAAGAAGCCGCACCGGCAGCACAGCCGCAACCAGAAGTTGTTGCTAACGCGCCTGCCCCAGCGCCCGCCGAAGCAGCTCCTGCAACTGCGCCTGCAACAAACGGAAGCGGTTCATTACAAATAAAAGTCCCAACAGTGGGCGAATCCATTACCGAAGTAACTTTATCGCGCTGGATAAAAAAGGACGGCGATACAGTTGCGATGGATGAAGCCATAGCCGAACTAGAATCAGACAAGGCTACTTTTGAGCTAACTGCTGAAAAAGCAGGCGTTTTAAAAACCATAGCTAAGGAAGGCGATGTATTGCCAATTGGCGCTGTAGTTTGCACTATTGAAGGTGCAGGTGCTACAACAACAGTTGCTCCCAAAACAGCGGAACCTGTTGCTGCTGCTGCAACCGCCCCTGCTACTGTTTCGTCTGAAAAAACTTACGCTTCAGGTACCCCATCCCCTGCTGCTGCTAAAATATTAGCCGAAAAAGGCATCGATCCAAAATCGATCCCCGGAAACGGCGTTGGTGGAAGAATAACTAAAAATGACGCAGTTACCGCGGTAATTGCCGACCTTGTTTCTGAAAATCCGCAAGGTGGCCGGAAGCCGGAGTCTGTATCTCCAAAGATGGAAGTTAAGGCCCCCGCATCTGCACAAAGTACTCAAAACTCCGACAGGGAACGCCGCGAAAAGATGTCGCCTTTGCGTAAGACAGTTGCCCGCAGGTTGGTTGCTGTGAAAAACGAAACCGCCATGCTGACTACCTTTAACGAAGTGGATATGTCGCCGATAATGGAGATACGCAGTAAGTACAAGGATAAATTTAAGGAAAAACATGGTGTGGGTTTAGGCTTTATGTCATTCTTCACCAAAGCGGTTTGCGAAGCCTTGAAGGAATGGCCCGCCGTAGGCGCACGCATTGAAGGCGAAGAAATAGTTTACAGCAATTTTGCCGATATTTCGATTGCGGTTTCCGCTCCAAAAGGGTTGGTAGTTCCGGTTATCCGCAACGCGGATGCCATGAGCCTCGCCGAAATTGAAAAAGCTGTTGCCGCATTAGCCGTAAAAGCACGCGATAATAAATTGAGCCTGGAAGAAATGACCGGCGGTACGTTCACCATTACCAACGGCGGTGTATTTGGTTCTATGATGTCCACACCGATCATCAACTCGCCGCAATCGGCTATTTTGGGTATGCACAATATCATTGAGCGCCCGGTTGCTGTGAACGGACAGGTAGTGATCAAACCAATGATGTACGTAGCCTTATCTTATGATCACCGTATCATTGATGGCCGCGAGTCGGTAAGCTTCCTGGTAAGGGTAAAACAATTACTGGAAGACCCGGCGAGGTTATTATTAGGAGTATAAACAGATTTGACAACTTTTAAAAGTTGTCAAATCTTACATTTTATAAAAATATTGAAACCCGGTTATGCCGGGTTTTTTGTTTGGTAAAATTGCTACATTAGCTATTATTATGAAAACCTTGATCTTATCTATCATTTTCTGTTGCTCTGTTTGTGCCGCATTTTGCCAGCGCATTATTATTAAGTACGGAACTGAATCAACTTATACTTTAGCTAAGGGGCCTGACAAAAAATTTAACTTGACTTTAGTTGATACAAAAACCTTAAGCGGGGATGTCGGTCTTACAAATGACTTTCTGAAATCTGACGTGGACAGCACACAGATCAAATTTGTTTTCGGCGGTAACAAAAAGGATAATCTGTCGGAGGTTTTTTTGATCATGAAAACAAGCCGGAAAGGTATGATCAAGTATACTGCTAAAATTAAAGCTCCCGGAGCAAGTGGTTTTGTGAATTCAGATGTCAACATGATCATAGGCACCGTAAAAACCGTTGAGATGTGGCAGGATGATATTGCAGAAATTATGCTTACTGATTTTGAAGAGGGGTCGTTTTGATATTTATCAATACTTATCTGCGCTTCACTTCAGTGTTATGGTTTTCCTGGTGCTTCAGCATAGGCAACGCTTTAACGATAGCAATTAAAGTCAACCCTATTACTTTTAAAGCTTTGAATGAGAACCGGACAAACGGTTTCATTACCTCCCAATTATCCTGGTGAGTATGCCTTACTTCTTCTTTCTGTGGACTGATGAGTTTTGTTTTATGTGTTGCCATAGTTATAAAAGCTACAACTATAAAAATTGTTTACGGAAACTTCTCTTAGCCGAAAGAGGGCATTACACCATCAAACCTTTTTCTTTAGTGTGATCACGGTTATTTCCGGCCATATCCCTAATCTTCCAGAGAAAGCCAAAAAGCCAAAACCCCGGTTCACATACAAGTTGCGGCCATTCTCTGTGGCTAAACCGGCCCAATCCAGGTAGCGGTATTGCACAGGGCTCCAGCGTAGTTTACCAACCTCTACGCCAAACTGCGCGCCATGGGTATGACCTGCAAGCGTCAGATGAATTTTAGTTGGGTTATGCCGCACTTTTTCTTCCCAATGAGTGGGATCGTGCGATAACAATATTTTAAAGGCTTTTGGGTCGACGCCTTTCAACGCTTTATCCAGGTCGCCTATCTGTATAAAACCCCTGCCCCAGTTTTGCACGCCGATCAGGCTGATCTTTTGCCCGTTCTTTTCTAATTCCAAATTCTCATCCAGCATCAGCCTATAGCCTAATTTTTTATGCTGATCTTTTAACTGCTCCAGGTTAGCGGCTTTCTCAGCTTCGCTGTTCCATTCTATATAATCTCCATAATCATGGTTCCCTAAGATGGAAAATTGCCCGTAAGGGGCCCTTAACTGGCTGAAGCGCTCGATATAAGGATCTATCTCCCAGGCGGCGTTATTTACCAGGTCACCCGTGAAAACAAACAGGTCGCTTTTTTGAGCTTTGGCCATATCTATTCCACGTTGCACAGCATCTATATTATCAAAACTCCCCGAATGAATATCGGATATCTGGGTAATGGTAAACCCATCAAATGCGTCGGGCAGGTCATCAAAATAAAGTGTTTGCTTATGCAATTTGTAGTCGTACTTCCCCTTAACCATCCCGTAGATGAGCCCGGTAAAGGGGAAAGCGGCAACCAGGATGGCAACTTCGCTGATAAACTTACGCCTGGCCGGGAAAAATGGCCCAACTGCCTTTTTCCCATTATTGAATAGATGGTCCCCAATGCCATAAAAAAATCGCCCTATGTCACCCAAAAACAGGATAATGACGAAAAATAGTTTGGTGATAAAGAAAACCAGGAACAGGCTAAGCACCCACTCGTGAAAAGGCGTCATTCCCTTAGCTGTTCTAAAACTGCCAAGGCTTACTAATATTACAATGGTTACACCAACTGAAATGATGAGGTAGCCCCAAAGTACTGCCTGCCTTGAGCGCGGCGACTGCCAATCTGCAACAAAAGTTTTTAAACCGTTAAAAACGTACCAGTCAAACAGCAACGAGATGGCCGTTATAACTAAAAAAACCTTTAAAAACCCACTTCCATGCATAATGTGAATGTAAACTGCAAGGTATGAAAAGTGAATTAACTAAAATGTAATTACCATTGTTATTCATAAATTTAGTACCTTTTCATTTTCAAATCCCCTGCCGGCATAAATCATAAACTTTAAGCGTGAAGAATTTCCTTCTATATAGCTTTGTCATTATCATCTGTTTCGCTGCAGGGTGTAAAAAAGATAAGCAAAACAACAGTATCTATCTTTTAAAACAGCAAATTATTGACGACCGTGTGGAAGGTGGCCCATTGGACACAACCAATTATACCTACAACGACCAAAACCGTATCCTATCGATCACCGATGGCACAGCGCCAAACCGGGTAAGTTTTTCATTTGCTTATGATAGTGAAAATCGTTTAAGTATAGGCCGCAAATTCAACAACAGCGGCACTCTTGTTATCGAATTTGATTTTTTTTACAATACAGGCAGTTCCGGGTATTATTTTCATGGCCCTACTCATCCTTCCGATACTGCTGTTTTTACTTTGAATGATAAAAAACAGGTGACAAAAATTCAAAGCCTTCATTCGGGTTCACAGGAATTTACGTATGATGCGAATGGCAATATAGCCAGTTCTACCATTTTTGCAGCTGATGGCACTTCTAATATTTTGGACCAGAATTTTGCCACCTATGACAATAAGAAGAACCCATTTTCGCAAATACCTGCCGGTAATAATTATTTGATGTCTATCGTTTACCAGGACCCGAGCACCCTCATAAACAATGTTATAGTAAACAATTCGGATACCTATGCTTACACTTATAATAGTGCCGGGTTCCCAACAAAAGCATTAGTTACTACCGGTAACGCTACCTTCCCTATCTATTTCAATTATATCGTTAAATAGCCCTCTTTATGAAAAGTATCATTACATCAATCATCCCTGTATTATTTATTATCCCGTTTTGCAATGCGCAGCAGCGTCATAAAGCTGATACCGTATTTTTTGAAGATTTTAATGGGAAAACCCTCGATCGGAGTAAGTGGAATGTTGAGGTTACCGGGCAGACAGTGAACGACGAACAACAGGCCTATGTAGATTCATCCTCCGTATTGTATTTTGTAAACGGCAAGGACGCTGAAGGTGCAAATAACGGCGCGCTGGCAATAAAGGTGATCTATCATCCGGGATACACCAGCAAAGAACAAAAGAAATATGATTTTATTTCGGGCCGGATCAATACCCGCCACAAAATGGAATTTACTTACGGTACTTTCTCGGCTCGGATGAAAATAGCTTCAGGTGCGGGTATGTGGCCTGCATTTTGGGCGTTAGGAAACGGCAAGTGGCCCGATTGCGGCGAGATAGACATGATGGAAACGGTGGGCGACTCCAGTTGGATCAGCAACGCGTTGCATGGCCCCAATTATTTCGGAAATACACCATTAGCCTATCGCTATATTTTCCCCGCCGGATCGGATGTGAGCCAATGGCATATTTATTCTGTTGACTGGACACCCGATAAACTGGTTTTTAAAACGGATGATAAAATAACTTATACGGTTACCCGGGCAATGGTGGAGCATTATGGCCGCTGGGCATTTGATAATGCTAAATTCCTCATTCTTAATTTTGCACTAGGCGGTGGTTACCCTGGCGGTGTAAACAAAATCACAACACCTTATTATGGGGTTTCCCAGGCTACCGTAGATAAGATAAAAGCAGGAAAAGCCATCGTATTGGTGGATTGGGTTTTGGTGACTAAAAATTAGCGCCCACTTTTCAAAAAAAAGTCCTGCTGAAATCAGCAGGACTTTTTCTATTAACGGCGATGCCAGTGATGATGCCTAACCCGGTGATGCCAATGATGATGGTGCCTCGGGCCAACTCTTGCATGTACAACTACTTGCTGTGCCTCTGCCATACCGAAAGTACAGGTAGCTATTAAAGCTATTATTATTATTTTCAGGATTCTCATAATTTTAATTTGATTAAATTGGTTAATAGTTGCGGTAATCATGATGATCATCGTGATGGTCATCATGATGATGATGGCGCTGACGGTATTCAACCGAGCAGCTTGACATAGCAACCGATGCAAAGATCAGTAATGCTATCAATCTTATAATTTGCGTTTTCATGTTTTATATTGGTTTTTATAGATGTACTTATATAACTATCGACAACGAAAAAAGTTTATTATATTGTAAATGATTTAATTATGTTCCCCTGTTTTATAAAATGCCGCGATAAAAAAGCAATAGCGCCGGGCTGATAAATGCCCCATCAATTCCCGCACTTTCGCAATTACGTAAAACCGGCATATAGCCTTGTAAAGCAACCAAATAGCATTTTATTTCGTATTTTTAAAACCATTGTTAAGCCAATTTTTATTAATATGATCTTTAAGTACCCTTTTAAGGTGTTCTTTTCTGTTCTGTCCCTGATCATATTATCTGGGTTTAATATCGCTTTTGCACAAGCTCCACATATTGCCTATTCAACACACCCTACGAGTTACACCATAAACAAGCCCATAACACCTTTAACGCCATCTAACAGTGGCGGAGCCGTACCTAAAAATGGCTACGGCGCGTTGAGCATAATCGCAGGTAGTGGTGTGGCCGGTTCGGTTGATGGTAAAGGTGAGGCATCCAGCTTTTCCAATCTAACAGGAATTACGACTGATGCATCAGGAAATTTATATGTAAACTCAAATAACAGCATAAGAAAAATCAGCCCACAGGGCGTTGTAAGTACCATTGCATCTGCTAAAGGTGTGGCGCTTGCTATTGACGCAGCAGGTAATTTATATACCTGTGATAAGCAGGATAACCTGATCAGTAAGATCAGTCCTTCGGGCTTAGTTACCACATTTGCAGCCGGTTTAAACCAGCCTGAGGGCCTGACAGCAGATGCGGCAGGGAACCTGTATGTAACCGATGCCGGTAACAACCTGATACGAAAGATAAGCCCAGGCGGGGTGGTGACTATATTGGCAGGAAGCGGCGAGGCTGGAAAAATGGATGGACAAGGACCCGCAGCAAGGTTTAATCATCCATCGGGGATAACAATTGATGCAGGCGGTAATCTGTATGTGACGGATGAATCAAACAACCTGGTAAGAAAGGTCACTTCTGGTGGCCTTGTGACTACATTAGCAGGAAGTGGAACACAGGGTTCACAAGACGGCACAGGCACAGCAGCAAGCTTTAATACGCCTTTGGGAATAACCACTGATATAGAAGGAAATTTGTATGTGGCAGATGCCGGTAATAATTTGATAAGAAAAATAACACCGGGCGGTAAAGTAACTACTGTTGCCGGAAATTACCTCAATGCATCGGGTAGCGATGCCTTTTTTTCATACCCTCAAGGCATAGTATTTGGCAACACCGGGAATGCTTATGTGACCGAACATTCAGGCAATACGATCACTCAATTAGGGTTGACCGGCTATACGATTGATGAAACCCTTCCCCCCGGATTAAAGTTCGACCTCACGACCGGAACCATTAGTGGCACGCCAACCGCGATTTCGTCTTCAACAAATTATCATGTAACTGCCTATAACGCAAGTGGCAGCTCCTCAACAATGCTAACCATCGCAATAAACCGGGATGCGAATACGGCAGTAGCTGCCCCTCAAATAACTTACCAAACACCAGACGTATACACAGTTAATACTCCAATAACTCCCTTAGCGCCAAATACCAGTGCCGGTGGGCCTGTACCTGCCAGCGTTTTTGGTGAAACCCGCATACTCGCCGGTAACGGCGCACCAGGTAATGCAAATGTTAACGGCCCTTTAAATGCGACTTTCCATTTCCCTGTAGGCTGTAGTGTTGACGCAAATGATAATATTTTTATAGCAGACCAGTACAACAATCTTATCCGCAGCTCAACAACAGATTGGATAGTAGGTACGCTGGCCGGAAGCGGCAACCCGGGGAGAACAAACGGAAAAGGAACACAAGCCGATTTTAATGCGCCGGCAAGTGTCGCTGTTGATGCAGCAGGAAATGTGTACGTAGCCGATAATGGTAATAATTTGATCCGAAAGATCAGCTCCGTAGGCAACGTATCTACCCTGGCAGGTAGTGGCACAGCTGGTTTTGTCAATGCCACGGGCATCCTGGCAAGCTTTAGTTCCCCCACGGGTGTGGCTGTTGATGCTGCGGGCAACGTTTATGTTGCTGATAATGGCAATAATGCCATCAGGAAGATCACTCCCGCAGGTGAGGTGAGCACCCTGGCAGGGAGCGGGCAACCAGGCTCAACAGATGCAACAGGTATCGCGGCAAGTTTTAACGGGCCACAAAATTTAGCTGTCGATGGTTCGGGAAATGTGTATGTTACCGATGCAGGTAATAACCTGATCAGGATGATCACTCCTTCAGGGGAAGTAACAACCATTGCCGGCAGTGGTCAAAAAGGGAGTGACAATGGCGAGGGGACATCAGCCAGTTTCAATAATCCTGTGGGTATTGCAGTGGATTTAGCCGGTAATATTTTTGTAAGCGATTATGGCAACAACCTCATCCGTATGATAACGCCCGATGGTTTAGTAAGCACACTTGCAGGTAGCGGCCATTTTGGAAGTTTGGAAGGCATAGGCGTTATCGCCAGTTTTGCCGGTCCATCGGGTTTATCAGTTGATGTGGCGGGGCATTTGTTCGTTGCCGACAAATACAACAACGTGATACGCGAAATTTATACCACCGGGTATACGATAAATAAACCCCTGCCTCCGGGGTTAGTATTTGATAATACGACAGGCATCATCAGCGGAACACCCACAGCAGTAACCCCCGCTACAATTTATATCATCACAGCTTACAACCAGGGAGGCTACAGCACATTCCATGTAAGTATAACTATAAATGCCGAGGCCCCGCCGGTTATACCGCCGTCTTTTACCTATCAAACGCCGCAGGTATATCCTGTAAATACAGCGATATCACCTTTAAGCCCTCAAAATAAAGCAGGTGTACCGCCCGCTACCGCTTATAAAATTGATAAGGCACTACCAACCGGTTTAATATTTGATGGCACAACAGGTATAATTAGCGGCACACCAACAGCCACATCCCCAGCATCAGATTATACAATTACAGGGACTAATACATCAGGCGATTATTCATTTACAGTGAATATCACCGTTGTTAACACTCCGCAAACCATTACCTTTCTGCCGCTGCCTGCCAAAAACTTTGGTGATCCGGATTTTTATCCGGGAGCGATCAGCACTAACAATACTATCCCTATTACCTATACAAGCAGTAATACCCAGGTAGCAATTATTGTGAACGGGCAAATACATATTACCGGCGCTGGCACAACAATCATCACAGCAAGCCAGGATGGCAATGATAGCTATAGTGCAGCAAGCCCGGTATCCCAATTATTAACTGTTAACCCGCCGGTTCCACCGGCAATTGTTATACCCAATGTTTTTACACCTAACGGCGATGGGATTAATGATGTGTGGACCATTAAATCATTAAACGATTTTCCCGGATGCACGGTGTCGGTGTATAACCGTTACGGCAATTTGGTTTACCATTCAAATGGTTACCCAAAGCCATGGGATGGGACATACAATGGCGCCCAGCTCCCCGTCGGCACCTACTATTATATCATCGACACTAAAGACAATATGAAACCGCTGGCCGGCCCGGTAACTATCTTACGGTAGCGGAATTTCTATATTTATCTATCTGCCAGTTATTAAGATCTACCTGCCTTTAGCAACTTATTTAAGTACTATACCGTATTAATATCAAAATGCGGGGCTATATCAACATACCTGAATCCATTCAGTGCCGAGTGTGCAAACATTGTGGCTCACGTCCTATTATTGCCCTTACCGGAAAGGACGAATATGTAGTTAAATGCCCGGTTGACAGCAACCACTACCAAACCCAACCCGGCATGATCGATATTGAGGACTGGAACCTGGAGAATATCCCGTTGCCGGAACCTGAATTTGATGATGCGAATATGGTAGCTTGTTATGACAGCAAGCTTAATTATACCTTTTTCTTGCCTGCTTTTTCAGCATAGATAATAGTAGCCCCAAAATCAAGCAATGCTTGCCCATTGGTACTGTTTGAATTGATCAATTCATAAACATCTTTCTTAATAGCTTGCTTAGTAGCCTCATCAGATTTATCCATTAATGCGATTACAGGCGCGGCGCAATCCATCATGTGGGTCCAGTAAGTATGTGCATCAACATAGTTCCCTTTACCTTTTATACTTTGTTCTGTGATATTTTTAAATCCCGATGCTTCAAAAATTTCAGCCATTAATCCCGGTTTGGCACAGCGGAACATACCCGGCGCACCGGGTGGCGGCGGAGGTACATCAACATATTTCCGGATAACGCCCATTAGTCCGGTGATCCAAAAATTTTGGTCAGGTGCGGCCCAAACAGAAGTTGCAATACGGCCGCCGGGTTTCAATACACGATACATTTCATTCGCTGCTAATTGCATATCAGGGAAAAACATAAAACCCATGCGGCAACTGATGGCGCTGAAAGTATCGTCCTCAAAGGGAAGCTCGCATACATCGGCCACTTTGGTATGATAGTTTTTCAAGCCTTTGGCAGCGGCATTTTCTTCGGCAACTAAAAGCATTTCCTCCGAAAGATCTGTTCCTGTCACCGCTCCGTTTTTTGCTATGCCTGCAATGTCCAGGCCGGGTTCGCCGGTACCGGCCGCAATATCCAATACTGTATCATCATCAACTATTTTCAGTTGCTCAATTATGGCGTCGCCCATTGGTTTTAAAAAATCCATAAGCAACGTATCCCATTTTTTCCAACCTGGCGAAAACTTGTTCCAGCTTTGCTTTTGCTGTTCGCGAATCTCTAATTGCTGTGCTTCCATAAATCTGTATTGATTATTAAAGATATAAACTTATTCAGAGATATAACAGGAACAATTAATGGGTAACGATACTAAAAGCTTATGCTTTTTTCTTACCTGCTTTTTCGGCATAAATAATAGTTGTTCCATAATCAAACAACGCCCGTCCATCGGTGGTATTTGCATTTATAAGAGCATATACTTCGTTTTTAATAGCTGCTTTGGTAGCATCGTCAACTTGTGCCATTAAGGCAATTACGGTTTCTGATATTTCCGTCCTGTTTTGCCAGTAAGTATCTGCATCAATAAAGTCGACCTTACCGTTTAGCTCCTGCTCGCCAATATTTGTAAAACCTGCCTGTTCAAAAATATCTGCCATCAACCCTGGTTTGGAACAGCGGAACATACCCGGTGCGCCAGGCGGCAAAGGTGACGATTCGATATATTTATTGATAACACGCGTAAAGGCGGTATACCAAAAGTTTTTGTCAGGGTCGCTCCAAACTGAAATAGCGAAGCGTCCACCCGGCTTTAACACACGGTACATTTCATCAGCTGCCAACTGCATATCCGGGAAAAACATGAACCCCATACGGCAACTTATCTTAGTAAAGGTATTGTCGGCAAAAGGCAGTTCGGAAACATCAGCGGGTTTGGTGCTGTAGTTTTTTAGTCCTTTGGCAGCAGCGCTTGCAGCAGCCAAATGTAGCATCTGGTCTGACAAGTCGGTGCCGACAACCTTCCCCCTTTTCGCGATCGCGGCAATCGTCAGCCCAGGTTCGCCTGTGCCCGCAGCAATATCTAAAACAATATCATCTTCTTTTATTTCAAGCCGATCAATGATCGCCTCTCCCATCGGGCGTAAAAAATCCATAATAAACTGGTCCCATTTTTCCCACCCCGCTGAAACTTTGTTCCAGTTATTCTTTTGTTGTGCACGGATCGCTTCCTGCTGTGTTCCCATTATCAGATATTTTGATATTAAATTATTGATCGTTCTTTCCAGTAAAATTAGCTAATTCAATACGCTGTTTTAACGCTGAATGGTTTTGTGAGTAACAAATGACATTGATGAGAGTCAAAAGCCGGGAATTAATAAAGTCTATCAATTATATAGAATTAATTTTACATTTGGCAGACCATATCGATTATATGTTTAAACATCTAATCGATACATTTGCATTCAATAATTTAAAACAACACAAAAAAGAATTACATGAAAAAGATCACCTTATTAGCTGCAGCCGTTCTGATGAGCGCTACTGTATTTGCACAAACCTGGAAAGTGAATAAATACCACTCCCATTTTACTTTTACTATCACTCACTTAGCCGTATCAGACGTTGACGGTGCATTCAAAGATTTTGATGCTACTATCACTTCATCAAAACCTGATTTCAGCGATGCTCAATTTAGTTTTACTGCAAACACCGCTTCTGTAAACACAGGTGTTGATGCACGCGATAATCACTTGAAGAGCCCTGATTTTTTTGATGTGGCAAAATATCCTACTGTTACTTTTACCAGCACTTCTATTAAACCAGCCGGTAGCCCAAACAAATATAAATTAACAGGTAATTTAACACTAAACGGCGTTACTAAACCGGTTACACTTGATCTGTGGTACCGTGGTACTATTACTAACCCATCGAGCAAGGCGCCAGATGCAGGTTTCTCTGTAACAGGATCTATCAACCGTTCTGATTTTACTTTCGGCAGCAAATTTGGATCGCCAATGTTGAGCGACGAAGTTGATTTTAAAGCTTCAGGCGAGTTTGATAAGGTTAACTAAGAAAAGATATTCTTTATATATCAAAGCGCCCTGGTGTAAACCGGGGCGCTTTTTTTGTAGTTAAGGTACTCTTTTGAAGGTCATGGTGCGGCCAATTATTTTAATGTGCCAGTACCCTTTCACTTTAAGCAGCCCATCCTTATCGATATAGCCTGCGGCATCCCATTCCTTTCCGTGCTGGGCATCATAGATCGTTCCACCCTCCCAGGTATGGTTGTCTGCGTCGTATCTGAGGCCGTTTAATATCTCAAGCCCTACTAATTTGCGGTTACGCAGTGCAGGGTCGGGGTTATGCTTGTCGCGCCACTCTTCAATCGGTTTACTGGGATCATCATTAAACCAAATGATCTTAGCCCTGAACTGGTCTTTCAATTTGTAAACTTCTACCATCAGCTTTTTATCAGACGACATCCATTTGCCGCATATCCGGTCGCTTTCAGGCGTATTGACCGCATGCGACTGGAAACCTAAGCCTATAAAAAAGATAAGAGATAGAAATTTAAACATAGCCAATAAACGCATAACCGGTTATTCGGTTTTGCCAAAGTTAGTATTGTTGGATTAAGTTAGAATATGTTGATTGGGTTGGATTAGGTTGATTAAATTAAATGGTTGTGATAATACCTTAATCGACTTCAAAAACTCACTTCTTGAATATCCGCTCGCAAGTCTCTATCCATTGCTGCGGGGTGATTTTTGCAGCCAGTTCACCGATCAGCTGATATGGGATATCGTCCATTTTTTTGAAACGGATACAGCCTTTACCCATATCCAGTTTGGTTTTACAATGTTTGGGGTACTCGCCGACAAACCAATCCAGCAAGTTCTTATCCCCATAAACACCCATGTGATGCAGGGCGATAAAATTTTTCTGAGAGCCCAGGTTCATAAATCCCAAAGGCAATTTAGGGTTGCAATGATAGCCCTTGGGATATAACGAATGTGGTACTACATAGCCCAGCATTCCATATCCAATAATTTCCTCAAAACCCTGGGGCAAATTTTTAAGGATCACGTCTCTTATATTGCTGATAGCCTCTTTCCTGTCGGGAGGGAGTTCATCAATATATTCTTGGGGGGTTTTGGCGGTGGATGGCATTGGATTGAATTATAAGGTATAAAACTAGTAATACTAAATCAAATTTGGAGTTTCATCGTTCCGCGTCTTCTCCATATCTTGTTCTTATCGACATTATAGACCTTGCAACTAAAATATAAGATAATATAGCAAATGGTAACCCAAAAAACAACATTACACCTCCTTCTCCGCGAATCAGGACAATAAAACCAAACCATAAAATTGCAAAACCCAACCAAAATAGAACCCACTTTTTCTTAGCTAAGTAAAACAACCAAAATATCTGGCCTACGAGGAAGATCAGGCTTGACGTCGTTACTACGGCCTCGGGTTCTTCGTTAAAAGAAAATTGAAATTTAAGATTCTTAAACATGATCAATTCAGTGAATATAATTGGCACTGCACCGTGTCCGATACCAACAACTACAATGAGACTGCTTATCAATGTACAAATTAAAAGCTTACGGTAACTGCTATCCATCTGGCTAATTTAAAAGATAAAAACTGCCTATCAAATAATTTACATCGATCAACATGGTGTATCTCCTACACAGTTTATATATTTGATAAACCTCTTATATACCAAACCAATGAAAAAACTGCCACTGCTCCTGCTGTTCCTCCCTTCTATCCTATTCGCTCAACAAAAAAATATGTATCACAAAGGATGGGTCGATTTTAATAAGAACGGTAAAATGGATGTGTTTGAAGATCCTTCGCAGCCTATCGATAAACGCATCGCCGATCTGCTGAGCCAGATGAGCGTGGAGGAGAAAACCTGCCAGTTGGCTACTTTATACGGGTATAAACGGGTTTTAAAAGAGGAAATGCCGGCAGAATCATGGAAGAATGAGGTTTGGAAAGATGGCATTGCTAATATTGATGAGGAATTAAATAACCTTACTTCGCATACCGATGCAGCGCCAACGCAATACTCTTACCCTTACAGCAAGCATGCTGCAGCTATCAACACCATTCAAAAATGGTTTGTAGAAGAAACCCGCATGGGTATCCCGGTTGATTTTACAAACGAGGGCATCCACGGCCTCAATCACGACAGGGCCACTTCGCTGCCTGCTCCTATCGGTATCGGTAGTACCTGGGATAAACCATTAGTGAGGCAAGCCGGTGATGTGGTGGGTCGCGAAGCCAAAGCATTGGGCTACACCAACGTTTATACACCCATCCTCGACGTGGCACGCGACCAGCGCTGGGGCCGTGTGGAGGAAACTTATGGCGAAAACCCCTTCCTGATTGCCGAACTGGGTAAGCAGATGTGCCTCGGTGTGCAGGAACAGGGCGTTGCTTCTACATTAAAGCATTTCGCGGTTTATAGCGTACCAAAGGGTGGTCGCGATGGTTCTGACCGTACTGATCCACATGTGGCGCCGCGCGAGCTATACGAATTATACCTGTACCCATTTCGCAGGGTAATACAGGAAGCGCATGCCATGGGCGTAATGAGCAGCTACAATGACTGGAACGGCGAACCTATAACCGGCAGCTACTTTTTCCTTACAGAATTGCTGCGGCACCAGTTTGGTTTTACCGGCTATGTGGTATCTGACAGTGAAGCTGCAGAATACCTGTACAGCAAACACCATGTGGCAAGTTCGCCAAAGGATGCAGTACGCGAGGCCATAGAAGCCGGGCTTAACGTACGTACTAATTTTTCCATGCCTCAAACTTACATTATGCCGATGCGCGAGTTGGTAAACGAAGGCAAAGTATCCATGAAGCTACTGGACAGCCGCGTAGCCGATGTTTTGAGGGTGAAATTTGAGTTGGGGTTATTCGACCATCCCTATGTTGAGGATACCAAAGCTGCTGATAAGATCGTACATAATGAGGAGGCTTCTGCTATGGGCCTGCAAATGAACCGTGAAAGCCTGGTATTGCTTAAAAATGAGAATAGCCTGCTGCCGCTGGATAAAGATAAATATAAAAACATCCTGGTTACCGGCCCGTTGGCCACGGCCAAAAGCTATGCTACCAGCCGCTATGGCCCGTCGCACAATCCTATTACCAGCGTATTGGAAGGCATTACCAATTATGTTGGCGCCGGAAGCAAAGTGAGCTACGCTAAAGGCTGTGATGTGATAGACCCAAACTGGCCCGAAAGCGAGATCATCGAAACCCCACTATCAGCACAGGAGCAGGCAGGCATTGATTCAGCCGTGGCAGTAGCCAAACAATCGGACTTAGTTATAGCCGTGGTTGGCGAAAGTGAAAACCAGGTTGGCGAAAGCCTTTCGCGCAGCGGGCTAAACTTACCGGGCAGGCAATTGAAACTGATACAGGCTTTACAAGCGACCGGAAAGCCCGTCGTGATGGTAATGATCAACGGACAGCCGCTTACCATAAACTGGGAAAACAAATATGTCCCTGCCATCCTGGAAGCCTGGTTCCCCGGCCCCGAAAGTGGTAAAGTGGTCGCCGAAACCCTGTTCGGCGAGTACAATCCCGGCGGTAAACTGCCGATCACCTTTCCGAAAACGGTTGGGCAGATCGAGTTTAATTTTCCGTTCAAACCCGGTTCACAAGCCGATCAGGGAGGCAAAAACGGCTGGGGACATACTTACGTGAACGGCCCGTTATACCCCTTTGGCTATGGCCTGAACTATACTACTTTTGATTACAGCAACCTGCAGGTATCGCCCGAAAAAGAGCATCAGCAAGGCGATATAAAAGTAACTGTGGATGTAACCAACACAGGACAACGCAAAGGAGATGATGTAATAGAACTTTATCTGAAACAGGAACTAAGCGACGTAACCGTTTACGAGTATGACCTGCGCGGTTTTGAACGGGTAAGCCTTAACCCCGGCGAAAAGAAAACCGTGGAGTTTACCCTGCATCCCGACGATTTGGCCATACTCGACAAAAACATGAACTGGACCGTAGAACCGGGCAAATTCCAGGTGATGATCGGCAATTCATCAGAAGATATTAAGCTGAAAAAAGAGTTCGAAGTGGAGAAGTAAGACGAGGTTGCAGAAGTTGTATTGGTTGTAAAGGTTTGGATAGGTGATGAATATTTATTGTTCGCCTGTCTCATTTGTTTAAAT
>Ga0206976_1187_pt1 | contig 17722 bp, 16 predicted proteins | sample Alteio_BWOrgHeat_82_FD_152926 | JGI IMG/M metagenome (GOLD analysis project Ga0206976, IMG submission 152926) | Enriched cells from forest soil in Barre Woods Harvard Forest LTER site, Petersham, Massachusetts, United States -... | ecosystem: Environmental > Terrestrial > Soil > Temperate forest >... | reverse complement strand
GGGACTAACGAATTTTCAATTTCCTGGCCACAAGTACCTCAATTAGTCAGACGACTCGAAACAGGCGATCACAAAGACCTGTATGGAGGTATGCACAAGAATTTGAAAGAATTGAGTGGAGGTCTTATAAAACAGGGAGCTGAATATCATGTTATCCCCACTGAAATGTCTGAAGTTTTGGTGGCTATTGACCCCGGACACTTTGCGAAAAATTTTACGCAGGCAATCCGTGAAGAAAAATATGTGAAGATGCGCGGAGCAGACATTGGTTTATCTAAGGACATCAGTTTTTATGAAGCTGATCTGGCTGATATTACAGCCGCTATCGTTAAGGTGGAGCTTGAAAAATTAGGAGCTAAAGCTTTTCTGACTAAGGGAATGGGCGAAAACTCACTTGGTAAATCCTTTCATGACTGGTATGTGAAAGATTATAAAGGGGATTTGCAAAAGTATTATAATGATGGTGACGTTACCAAGGCTGATTATGAAGCCTATCTGAAATCAGACTCGAATGCCATATTCAATTCCTTTTATCGGTTTGTCGAATTTCGAAAGAGGATTGATTTGATCAACAATTCCAATCCTACAATGACAATAATCATTCATTACAATGCTGCTGAAGGAGGCAAGAGAGATGCCGATGGATTCCTGAAACCAGTACAGAACAATTACTCAATGGCCTTTGTACCGGGAGCGTTTAGTGGTTATGAACTTAAAAGATATGCTGAAAAACTTGACTTCCTCCGACTTTTAATGTCACCTGACTTGAATAAATCGATGCGGTTGGCCCACTTGATCCTCGACCAGGAGAACCTCATTGGAGTGCCTCCGGTGCAAAATGATCAACACGTTTTGGATGAGCGATACTGCACTCGTACGGATTACGATGGAGTTTACTGCCGCAATCTTGCCATGACCCGCACTGTTCGTGGGCCTTTGGTTTATCTGGAAGCTCTCTTACAGGATAATGAGAAGGAAGCCGTGGAGCTTGCCAAACGTGATTATGCTTTCGACCATCCTACCTACGGAAAAATAATGGTGCCTAAAAGATGTTATGAGGTGGCGATGTGTGTTGTTAAAGGAATTACAAATTGGCTTGAAGAGAATAAAAGTTATTCTGCCACTTTAACTCAAAACCCTGACCCAAATAAAAAGTAGATTCTTTATAAACTTTGTCTTAAGCGTTCTCAAATAAATGGCGAAGAAGGGACCGAATAAAAAATCGGCGCCGGAGAACGAATCAGTTCCGGCGAATGAATCGGCTCCGGCTTTGCGATTCTTGTTTATCATAAGCCTGTGGTTGATAGCCGGTGCGATTATTATTTTTTTATTTATTCTGCCTCAACGCCTGAATGGCGCGTTGGATACACTCCACCAGGTGAAAGGAAACATCACCCCTTTATTTCGTTTCTGTGACGACTGGAATTTTTTGTTGCTAACTACCGTACTCTGCTTTTCTGTAATTATCTACACGTTGAATGACAGGGTATTAAAGAAATATTTACCACAAGGAGAGAGAGGATTTTATTCGGAAGGGGCGATATGGACTTTTAGAAATCTTGCCAACCTGATCGTATTATTTATTGAGACCGGTTTGTTTTGTCTCATTCTAACTCATTCGGTCACCACTCCCTCTATCTTCTCTTCAATAGACGAGTTGCCTAAGACCAAGTATCATATCTTACTTCTGGGTACTTCTAAATTTATTGATCCTCTCGGTAAGAAAGAACATGAAAACCTATATTATAAATCCAGGATTGCCTCGGTGGTTGAGCTTTATAAGAGTGGAAGAGTAAAATCGATTTTAATTTCGGGCGATCGTCATGGTGAATACAATGAACCGGAGGACATGAAAAGAGATTTGATTAAAGCGGGTGTCAAAGAGAAACTTATTTCAGAAGACTTTGATGGATTTAGAACCTTCGATAGCATACTCCGGATGCGACAGCAATTGAAGGGCAATGAAACCATCCTTATCGTATCACAATATTTTCATTTGGAGAGAGCCATCTACCTAGCCCGACAAAAAGGAATGGAGGCCGAAGGCTATGCGGCAAAAGGTTCAATGACTCTTTCGATGATACAAAGAGAGTTTTTGGCAAAGCCCCGGATAATCCTGGATATTTACTTATTAAATACGCAAGTAAACGGAGTAGCTGCGCACCCCAGACGAAAAGTATCATTTACCAAGGGTGGTGATCTTTTTATATTATTTGTTGTAGCAGGTTTAATTATTGGGGCCGGTAGAATGACAAGAAATTTGCTTGAGTTTTGATTAGCCTTGTTTGTATTTAAAAAATGTGAGTGTAAAGACGAATGGATTCAATAAAACATTTGTTTCGACAAGTTTCCGGGGGTGATTATTTCCTGATTATTCTATTGGGTGTTGCAGTTTATTTCCTGACTGCTAATTTGGAAGACCGTCAACGCTTTCAGTATGCTGCCTTAATAATATTTATTGCTTTCTGCACTCGCTTGATCATCGGAGTTTCTTTTACCGGCTTACTTGCTACGCTGATCAATAAGATTCAATTTATTTATATCTGGGGCCCCTTATCGCTTTCTATTTTTTTTACTAGTATGTTTTATGAAATGGGAAATCTGAAAGCCATCATCCTGCGATCGATCATTGCATCCATCTGCATTTGCGCATCGTTGTATTTTATTTTTAGGTAGGTGATCAGAACGTTGAGATAATCTTAGTGTACACCACTTCTTCTAGTGGTTCTGCTCGTGGTTGGTGTTATCACTAACCAGCCTCTTTCACTACAGTTTGGTCGGTGACAACACCTACATGGCAAGATTTTCTTTGCGAGCTTAGCGTGTATTCCTTTGTGACTTTGCGTCGAAAATAAAAGCCTTAAATCTTTGAGATAATCTTGGTGTACACCACTTTGTTTTTTTTAATATAGAACCATGCGTTTGTGGTGACTTCAGCGTTGAAGGAGCTGACGCCGCTGTATTTGCATCTTACTTTCCAATATCCTCCTTCAATTGAAACTTCTGACCATTCCTGAAATTTAAAAGTCGCGGGGTTTTTCGCATTCAACTTGATAAACTCCTCTACGATTTTTATAGATCCGTCTTTCAGGTTTATCTCAGGCTTTGCACCCATCTCAGCCGGTATCACTTCAGGATTGACGTGCGATACAGAATCTTTATCACGTTTATTTTCCAAAGGGGGAGTCTGAACCTTTTCATCTTCGCGATGCGCCACATAATAACCAACTACAACACTAATCAGGATTATAATAATAATGACAGCTAAAATCTTGACCTGTTTTTGTTTCGTTTTGAATGAATCCATCAGGTGATAATTAATTCACTTGACGAAGATACCGTATCCGACAGTTATTTCACGTTTTTGCTCGTGGTTGGTGTTATCACCAACCAGCTTTCGGTTGGTCGGTGACAACACCGACCAAAGGCAAGGTTCACGTCAAGCTTTCTTCTGGTTTACGGTTCAAAGGAAAGAGATCAACAACAAAGCTGTGCTGAATACCTTACGACACACTTTAGGCCACTTCTTGGCTCCTGGACTTGACTTGCTCGTGGTTGGTGTTATCACCAACCAGCTTCTTTCACTTCGGTTGGGTCGGTGACAACACCGACCGTGGGCAAAACAGTTCAAAGGAAAGAGATCATTTGCTCGTGGTTGGTGTTAACGCCAACCAGCCTCTTTCACTTCGGTTGGGTCGGTGACAACACCGGCCAAAGGCAAAACAGTTCAAAGGAAAGAGATCATTTGCTCGTGGTTGGTGTTACCTCCAAACAGCTTCTTTCACTTCGGTTGGGTCGGTGACAACACCGACCAAAGGCAAGTTCAAAGGAAAGAGATCATTAACACAGCTATGCTGAATACCTTGCGACACATCAGGCCACTTCTTTACTCCTGGAATTGACTAACCCATTTGGGAAAATAAAGATTGAAAAGGCGAAAATCAGCAGGACATTGAATTCAACGCCTTCACTTCCGCCGCCCACCACGTACCATCCGTGTTTCCAGTGAATCAACACAATACCCATGATGAAGATGATAATGTTGAGTAGGGCGAGTGGCCTCAGGTATTTATTAAAGAATAGTGCAGGGATGCTTAATACGTGAATCAACTTCACCAGAATCGCCAAGGGAATCCCCATCACCCCGAATCCAAACACCTCGTCAAGCGCATGACCAAAGTCAATGACGCCACCATCCACAAAGGAGGGAATGCCATGCATGATCATAGTCACCATAAGGCCAAAACGCAGTAGAAAAGTACGGTCGAGATTCGCTTTCATCCATTCCATGATGTATAGTATTTAAGTTGTTTCTGATTTGTTGCAATTATACGCGATCAGCACTTTGTAGTGATGTGCCAAAATTCTCAAAAACAAAAACTGTATCTTTTCGTTTTTTAACGTCATATGTATTTCACGTCTTTGCCAGATCATAGCAAACCAGGATTTGACGAGCAATTGCACTTCAATCGCTTCAGAAAAAGCAATGTGATATTCAACACCAATGCACAAGCAGGCGGTTGCGATGACCACGTGGGTTGCTTATCTATCAAGACTACTTTGAGTGGGGAGGAATGGTATGGCATTGGAAGACGAAATCTTGTGGTGAGGCCAGGGCAATTTCTTATCCTGAATGATAATCAGTCCTATTCCTGTCGTGTTAACCAGGCGCGGGTGTTTTCTATCTTCTTTAAAAGAGAATTTGCTGCGAGAGTATTCTACGATTGCAGAGCTAGCGAAGAGACATCGCTCGATAATCCTTTTGTCACCGACACAGGGACTCCGGAATTCTTTCAAACTCTGCACAACATAGATAGTGCCCTTCAATCAAGGCTAGTTACACTGCTATCGGTTTTGGAGAAGAACGGTTATGATGCCGATGAAATCAGTGAACACCTGCTTTATCTGTTACGCCAGCTCATTCATGTTCACAACATGGAAGCGCACCAGGCCATGCGTGTGAGTGCCGTTAAGCAAAGCACCAAAACGGAAGTTTATAAAAGATTGTGTTCAGCGAAAGATGTTCTTCATTCTTCTTTCATGAATAAGCTTGATATTGATACAATCAGTTCTGCTGCCTGTCTGTCGATGCCACAGTTGATCCGTCAATTCAAGTTGGTGTTTCATTGCACCCCTCATCAATACCTGATGAGACTGAGACTTCAGCATGCAGCCGACCGCCTGACCAGAGATAAAGACCAGGTGAGCGATATTACATTGCAAAGCGGATTTGAAAACACCAGTGCATTCTGCCGCGCATTTAAGGCGGCTTACGGTGTTTCGCCAGAGGCTTTCAGAAATGGTCATAGAACCAGGGCCGTCTAAGAACCAATAACCTTGCTCGCTGTTGGTGTTATCACCAACCAGCCTCTTTCACTACGGTTTGGGTCGGTGACAACACCGACCGGAGGCAGGGACGGTGGTGACTGCACCCAACATTTTGTTAGTGGCCGCCTTTCTTTCATCCGATCATTTTGGGTATTCCAAATTCCCCTTGGCAAGATTATGATTGTTACAAAGTATCTGTAAATTTTCCAATGTTGTTTCTCCTCCCTTTGACCAAGGTGTAATGTGGTCAAAATTAATACTGTCTCCGATGAGAGTAGCTCCACAAAGTCTGCATTTATTTCCGTCCCTCATTAATACTTGAACTTTCAATCTTTCACTTGGGAATCTCCTAGTCTTATGTTTGAAAGCCTCCTCAGTTTTTAAAATTGTCACTGGAACATTTTCTTCTTTTGTATAGTCTGAGTTAATGTATTCCACAAACGCCTCAAGTCCCTTTCTCCACGCCCCAAATTTTACCACGTATTGATGAGCGGAGTATTTTGAAATTGGACTTCTCATGTCCCTGAAGACAGGTTGTCGCCCTATACTTATCCAAACATGTTCTAAATTCTCAAGCAATTCTTCCTTTGAAACTTCCCGTTGATGTACCAAGCTCAGTTCCGCCATCTCTAAGGCAATATTCCAACTTCCAAATCTTGCTGCTATTGTCCCCGATGTATATTTTCCACCATTGTCATTATACTCGCGAGATGAGAGTTTGTTTGTCCCCAATTTTTCTGCCACAGTTTTCAAGTCGCCCAATAGATCAGAGTCTGAAATATTTCTATGAAAGTCCTTTAACCGATATTTCATGATCGATCTGCCCTAGAAGAGTTCACAGTTTGAATTTTAAAATTAATGATTTCCGGCCAAGGATTCGAGTTGCGCCCTTGAAAACGTAACATAAACTCCGCGCCTCAGCGCGTGAGCGGTAGTTGCGGAAAGCCCGAAGTGGGCCGGCATGCGGGTGGCCGGACTTGCAGCGGATAGCGCGACCCGAGGCACGATGGGCACGCCCAAAAATCCTAACAACGAACAACCACCAACTAACAACTATTTCACTTATTTTCGCACCAAAATTTCCACCACGAATATGAGCAATCATCCTATTTCTGCTTTCATCGAAAAGTATACTAAACGTTTGCAAATTAATTTATTGGCTTGTTTATGTTTTAGTATCGTAATCTTCCTTCTTTCTTCATGTAGCAAAGAGAATCATGCGCCTAGTGCGACAATTACTTCGTTCACTCCGTCTAACGGCGTGACGGGAACAACTGTGCTTATTACTGGCTCAAACTTCAGTGTTACCCCAGGTAATAATTTGGTCAAGTTCAATGGTACTACCGCAACTGTTATTGCTTCTACAGGATCGAGTATTACAGCGATTGTACCTGTGGGCTCTACGAATGGTACAATTACAGTTACCTTGAACGGTGTAACAGCGACTAGTTCATCAAGCTTTATAGTTGATCCTGATCTCTATCTCCTTGGGGTGAACAAGGGTGGAGCTTCCTATTATGCTTATTGGAAGAATGGCAATCCCTTTAATATCACAGGAGTGAATGGAGCGGGCGCGATAGCTGTTTCAGGCCCTGATGTTTATATTACTTCTTCTGTTTCAATCTCAAGTAACAAAGACCAAGGAGCAATATCAAAAAATGGAAATATAACTTTGTTAGATGCCGGGGCAACTACTCAATTTGCTGGTCCGTCAGCTATTTTTATTTCAGGAAGTGACGTGTTTGCTGCTGGTTGGGAACAAACCGCTAAAGGCGAGTTTTTTGCCAAATACTGGAAAAACGGGAAAGGAGTTGTCCTTTCAGATACTACTTCTACCTCATATTCAGGTAAAAGTGGTTTTGCGACCGATATTTTCGTTTCTGGAACTGATGTTTATGTTGGCGGAAATGTTAATAACAACGCAGTTTTCTGGAAAAATGGAGTACTCACTACTTTGTCAACCAATAATTCAGGTGTTAATTCGATTGTTGTATCCAATGGTGATGTTTATGCTGCAGGAGAAGAAGTGAATGCGTCAAATATTCGTGTTGCAAAATATTGGAAGAACGGAGTGGCAGTTTCTTTGTCGGATGGCACGACCGACTCATATTTATCTGCAATCAGGGTGGTAAACAATGATATATATGCAACTGGAGGTGTCAATACTGTTGCAACATATTGGAAAAATGGCGCTCCGAGTTCATTATATAGTGGCCCATTTAACTCTTCTAGTTTCGCAATGGCCTTGTCAACGACCGGAGACGTTTATATCGCATTGCTAATAGGCCCTGATTCAAGTAATGGTTATAGTACTGCTTTATGGAAGAATGGAATATTAACTAACCCATTTCTGGGAACAAATACTTGGAGTATGTGCCTTGGTCAGTAATCAAAGATCGCGCAGCAGGGTAACCTTTAATAAGTGGCATGAAGAGGAGCTTTCAGTGACAGTTTCGCTCGCTGGGACCAAATTACTTTTTCCCGACTCACCAACTCTCCGAGGCGTATTTGTCTGCAGGTGCCTGACGCGACTCGAGGCGCTAAGGCCACGCTCTTCTGGGTTAAAGCTTCGAAGGTCTAGCCCAAAACCTAACAACGAACCACCACCAACTAACAACTATTTCCCTTATTTTCGCACCAAAATTTCCACTACGAATATGAGCAACCGCCCCATTTCCGCTTTCATTGAAAGGAATTACCTGCACTTCAACGCGGCCGCGCTGGTAGATGCATCCAAAGCCTATAAAAAACACATTGCCGATGGCAAGAAAATGCTGGTGTCACTGGCCGGTGCCATGAGCACGGGCGAACTGGGCATCAGCTTTGCCGAGATGATCCGCCAGAACAAAGTGCACATTATTTCGTGTACCGGTGCCAACCTTGAGGAAGATATCATGAACCTGGTGGCGCACTCTCATTATAGAAGGATTCCTAATTACCGCGATCTGACTCCCGAACAAGAGTGGGATTTGCTGCAAAAGCATTTGAACCGCGTTACTGATACCTGCATTCCTGAAGAAGAGGCTTTCCGCAGACTGCAAAAGCATTTATTTAAGGTGTGGAAGGATGCCGAAGACAAAGGCGAGCGGTTGTTTCCGCATGAGTTCATGTTCCGCATGATCAACAGTGGTGACCTGAAACAATATTATGAGATCGACCCAAAGAACAGCTGGATGATTGCCGCAGCCGAAAAGAATATGCCGATGGTGGTGCCGGGCTGGGAAGACTCTACGATGGGAAATATTTTTGCTTCTTATGTATTGACGGGCGAGTTGAAAGCTTCGACAATGAAGTCGGGCATTGAATATATGGTGTGGCTGGCGGACTGGTACACTAACAACGCTGGCGAATATGGCATCGGCTTCTTCCAGATTGGCGGTGGTATAGCAGGCGACTTCCCGATATGTGTAGTGCCGATGTTGCACCAGGATTTGGAGCGCGATGGCGTGCCGTTCTGGAGTTACTTCTGCCAGATCAGCGACAGTACAACAAGCTACGGTTCGTATTCGGGTGCAGTACCTAACGAGAAAATCACGTGGGGAAAACTGAGCATAGATACTCCGAAGTTTATAGTAGAAAGCGATGCGACTATCGTGGCACCTTTGATGTTTGCTTATATACTTGATCTTTAGACGTAAGACGCAAGATGTAAGTAGTTAGATAAATGCAAATGTCGTGTCTCACTACTTAAGTCTTCCGTCTTATGTCTTGCTACTTATGTCCATATAATGAATTTAGATTCTCAACTACGTTCCGCTATACAGCAAGCTGTCAACGCGCTCTTCAGTCAGCAAGTAGAGCAACTGCTAATCCAGCCTACTAATAAAGAGTTTGAGGGTTCGCATACATTGGTTTGTTTTCCGATTGCCAAGATTTCGAAAAAAGGTCCGGAGGAAACGGCGCGCCTGATTGGCGAGCACCTTGTTGCCAACTCTGGCGTGGTGAGCCGCTTCAATGTTGTGAAAGGATTTTTGAACCTCGTGATTGCCGATAAAGTGTGGGCAGAAGTATTTCGTTCGATTTTTGCTGACAAGAATTTTGGGACACTGGCCAGCAATGGAAAAGAAGTTATGGTGGAGTATTCTTCACCCAATACAAACAAGCCGTTGCACTTGGGTCACTTAAGAAATAACTTCCTTGGATACTCCGTTGCTGAGATTTACAAGGCGCTTGGGTATACCGTTCACAAAGTGCAGATCATCAACGACCGCGGCATTCATATATGTAAGAGTATGGCTGCGTGGAAATTGTTTGGCAATGGCGAGACTCCGCAGAGCGCTGGATTGAAAGGCGATAAGTTGGTTGGAAAGTATTATGTAGAGTTCGACAAGAACTACAAAGCTCAGATGAAGGAGCTGATAGAGAAGGGTGCTAGTGATGCCGAAGCTGAGAAGAAAGCACCCATCATGATGTTGGCGGTAGAGATGTTGCTCAAGTGGGAAGCCAAAGACGCTGAAACTGTGCAGCTATGGAAGACAATGAATGGCTGGGTGTACGAAGGCTTCGAGTCTACCTACAAACGCATGGGAGTCGACTTTGAGAAACTGTATTACGAATCGAATACGTATTTGCTCGGGAAAGAAGAAGTGATGCGTGGAGTTGAGAGCGGGGTGTTTTTCAAAAAAGAAGATGGCTCAGTGTGGGTTGACCTTGCCGCTGATGGGTTGGATCAAAAAGTCTTACTGCGAGCAGATGGCACTTCGGTGTATATGACGCAAGATATCGGCACCGCTATTTTACGTTTCCGCGATTTCCCGAAAATTGAAGGACAGGTTTATACGGTAGGCAATGAGCAAGAGTATCACTTTAAAGTATTATTCCTGATCTTGAAAAAACTCGGCTATGCGTGGGCTGAAAAATGCCATCACCTTTCTTATGGAATGGTTGACCTTCCTACGGGCAAGATGAAATCCCGTGAGGGAACAGTAGTAGATGCTGATGACCTGATGCAGGAGATGGTGGACGAAGCTGAAAAGCAAACGCGTGAGTTGGGCAAGATTGAAGATGCAACAGATGCGCAGATTAAAGCGCTATCAGAAATGATCGGACTTGGGGCGTTGAAATTCTTCTTATTGAAAGTCGATCCGAAGAAACGAATGTTGTTCGATCCTAGTGAATCCATTCAACTGCAAGGACATACTGGCCCGTTCATTCAATACACACATGCACGCATTCGCGCGATCATCCGCAAGGCAAACGAGATGAACATCACACCCTCAGATGCTGATCTGGGCTTGGTCAATGTTTTGGAGCCATCCGAACGTGAAGGGATTGGGATGATTAATAATTACATCCACAAACTGAACGAAGCCGCACGGGAATATTCACCGGCATTGATTGCCAATTTTGCTTTCGACCTCGCCAAGGAATACAATCAGTTTTATCAATCGATACCCATATTCAACGAGAGCGATCCGGTGAAATTGAAATTCAGGATAGCGTTTTCGCATGTAGTAGCCAATGTATTGAAGAAATCGATGCTTCTTCTGGGGATACATGTTCCTGAAAAGATGTAGATGAATAATGCCAAATACTCTTTAATTATTTTTCACTGCTTCTATGGTAGTATCTCGTTTGGCCAAACAGAGATAAATGGAAAAATCTTAAACAGGGATTCAAAAGAACCTGTCGCTTACGCCAATATTGGCATTCCGAAAACAGATGTGGGCACACTTTCAAATCAGGATGGAAGCTTTTCAATCCTGATCCCAGCGAAGCATTCATCAGATACACTTTTATTCTCAGCTCTGGGATTTGGCAAGCGAGCTATTCCAGTACAGACACTTACGAAGAAAACCACAGTTATCTACTTATGGGAAAAAAACACAGTGCTCAATGAGACTGTGGTGTATGGACAGAAAACAATGAATAAGGTTTTTGAACTAGGCAACAGTGAATTTAAAGGTGGAATCATCACCACCGACACCACGTATGCCGGGCGATCTAATTCTCTCTTGATAGAAAATAGAGGACCTCAATACAAAAAAGAATTACAGTTTCCGGTTTACGTAACGAAAGCCAGCCTTCGCATTTTCAAAAATAACCTGAAGTCTTTCAAATACAGATTGAGGCTCAACGAGGTTGATAGTCTCACGGGGTCACCAGGCAAAGACCTCTTGCAAAAAAGTATTGTTGCTGAGTCGATTATGAGGAACGGGTGGCTTGACTTCGATCTTTCTCAATTGAATTTGGTGGTGTCGAAACCTTTTTTCATTACGGTTGAGCAAATACTCACTAAAGCAGATCGAATAACTATTGCCGATGGCTACCGTGATTTTATTCAAAAGAACCCGACCAAAATAAAGAACGACACGGTTGTAAGAGATGGTAAAAAAGAAGTTCGACAAATCTTAAAGGGAAGCGCCATGGATTTGCCCGGAGTATTTGTAGCTATCGCTGTCTCGCAGTTCGCTAAAGAAAACTATGTATGTTACGTTCGCGAAACCAGTTTTGGTGAATGGAAGAAAGTGCGCGGGATATTAACAGCAACCGTCACGCTGAGCAATCAGGCGCATGTATCTAAAAGAAAAGTTCAGTCACCATGTTCAGGTAATTCTGCGGATTGCCGCGTAGAAAAAATGAGCAAGGATTTCTTAGACGAAAACGGAATGGTTGGAATGCAGATTTGCGCAGCTGTCGGGGGCAAAATAAAATTATCAAGATCATTTGGCTATGCCGACCTCGAAAACAAAATTCTCGTGAACGACTCAACAAAATTCAAGATTGCGAGTATTTCAAAATCGATGACTACTGCGGCTTTGATGAAATTAGTAGTCGAGAACAAACTTGATCTCGATGTTGATATTCAAAAATACCTTCCACAGTTTCCGGAAAAGAAGTATTCGTTCACTGCTCGGCAGTTAGCAGGACATTTGGCCGGATTTCGGGATTACGTTAGTATGACTGACTATGTTCATCACGAACATTATGATAATTCGATTCAGGCTTTGAAAGTCTTTCAAGATGACACTCTTCTGTTTAAACCGGGGGCAAAGTTTTATTACTCCACGTTTGGTTGGAGAGTGCTCGGAGCTGTTATTGAAAACATAAGTCATAAAAATTATCTAACTTATATGAATGAGAATATCTTCGTGCCACTTCACTTGCGTAATACTTGCGGCTATGACGTCACCAAAGAAATTCCTAATCGAAGTAAATTTTATGACGCCACCGGACAGGAAAATGAATTTGGAGATGTGAGCTTCATGTATGCGGGTGGAGGTTTATTGTCCACAGCTAATGATTTAGTAAAGTTTGGACAAGCCATGTTCCGACAGCCAGACGAAGTAAAGCAACTACTCTTTACATCTCAAAAGACTTCAGATGGCAAAGAGACGGGTTATGGCTTGGGCTGGTACGTTGGTGTGGACAAAAATGGACATCGGTATTGGCATCATTCCGGTGACGGGTTCAGCAACAGTTCTCATCTATTGATTTACCCTGATGATGATGTAGTTATTGCATTTTTAGCCAATGGGCAAGAAGGGGCCGCCTTTGATATTGAGAAGGTTGCTTCTTTATTCTTTAAGAAATAAGAAAATTCAATAACTCTTAGTGAATAACTTAGAAAACAAACGGCAAATGGGAAAACCTTAGGACATAGTACACATTGCAAACAAAAGAGCCAGATCATTTGCACGACCTGGCTCCAAGGTTTAGAACTTTAGCTCTTACTTTCCCCAGAAAGCATTTTCTTGTTCAATATCTGACGAGTAGACTCTTGCACTGATGATCTTTCCATTTTCAACTGTGTACACGTCGATATTTTCAACACTTAAGTCAGTGCCGTCGTGCAACTTTCCTTTCCAATATAAAAGACACGCAACGCTATTGCCGGTTGCGCTGAGAAATTTTATTTCGGCTAACTGGATTGTTTTTTCAGTGATCTCGCCCATGGTTTTGCCCATGTTCAGTACCTCTTCTCTTGATTTCTTGAATCCCGACAGTCTGTTACTGCCCGGTTGAATCCACATTACTTCCGGGTGAAGCATCGCAACGACCTTGTTGTGTTCCTTGTAACGAACTCCATCCAGAAATTCTTTTACTACGGACGCCGGGTCGGAAATGACAGGTTCAACTTTTGTTGATTGACCGAATGAAGCCAAAACACTTACTGCTGCGACAAATGATAAGATGATTTTTTTCATAATTGTTTATTTTTAGTTGGTTGATTGTTTTAGACCTTTAGTTTGTAGGTATGCCATTGCGGCTACCCACAGTGCCACTGCGATGATCATGAAAACCCCTATCGGTGATATTTCACTTTTCATTGCGATCGCGGTGATGAAGCTTGCAATTACCCAGAGAATGTCGAGCGCAATGATGACTTGAACCGACTTAGCTCTGATCACACTTCGCGTTCCCTGAAAAATAACGAACAAGGAAAAGACAACAAGGAACACGCCGACTTCTGTGAATACAGCTGATGACCTGACTTGAAAGAGCTCGGCAAAAAATCGAGAGAGTGTAATCAATCCCAAACCCGTTGCCCCGGAACTTACTCCGTTGATAAGTAGTACGTTTTTTAATGGTATCATAAAATTGTTGTTTGATTATGGATCAAAAGTAGAAGTGAGTGGGCGCGCACTGATTATCTTTACACGTCAATGAGTTGTCATTTTGCGACAAGCTGTATTTATGGTGGGTCAGGTATTTTACATTTGATAAATGGATGAACATCAAAAACGTTTTGCACTGAGCATGCTGGCTTATGCCGCCATGCGTGATATTTCAATAGAGAAACTGTGCCGGCTTTCTAATCTGGATTTGAAAGCCCTCAGGAATGGGTCGCATCCGGCGATCACCCCGAAGCAATTCAATGACTTATGGCGAAATGCAAGTCACCTGAGTAATGATCATCTATTTGGCCTGCACTTTGGAGAGTCTATGCAGCTTGCGGCACTCGGTATTGTTGGCGAAATTATCAAACTCAGCAATACAGTAGGCGAGGCGCTGACACATGGAGCCGCATTGATTCCTTTACTTACCGACCTCTTTCAAATGGAGATATCTCAAAAACGGCAAACATTTGTAGTTAGCTTGAATGCAACTTCAAAAGTAAAAGAACCCGATTTCGAATATCTGCAGATGCGGGACTTGTTAACGGTCTTTGTGATTCACGAACTTGACGGGCTTTTGTTAGAGAAAATAAAACCTAACTCGGTAAAGCTCCCCTTTAAGAAGGAAGATATTTCAGAATATGAAAGGGTATTCAGATGCAGGCCTGTTAATAGCAATGAATGCGTACTGGAATTTAAATTGAGCTACTGGAACGAACCAATACTCGCCGCCAATTATGAATTGCAAAATCATTTGCTGCAGAAACTGCAAACGACCAAGGATGAGACGAAAGTGAAAAGCGACCTGAAAAAGCGCGTGCAAAACTATTTAATGAAAAACGGGTACTTGGGAATTTTATCACTTGAGGAAGTAGCAGCAAATTTTAATATCAGCGCCAGGAGCTTGCAACGAAAACTTCAGGATGAGGGAGTCACATTTCAGCAATTAGCAGATGCTGTACGAAGATCGCTGGCTGAGCATTACCTTAAATCGGGGGATTATCAGATAAAGGAAATATCCAATATGCTTGGATATAATGAAATGAGTGCATTTTCGCGAGCCTTTAAACGCTGGACGGGCAGGCCACCGGTGGCATATTAGTTGACTTTAGCGGATGCGCCTCCAAATGAAATTTCTCAAAGCTTCTATTTGCAATTTTGACCGATAACATTGGATCAATGGCTGTAAGATATTTTTAATGGCGAACAGAGAGCGGCCTATTTCTATTAACTTTACATAATAATCTAAATTAAATATGAAGACTCTGATTTTATCGATAATGATGGTGGCATTAATCACACCGGGCTCGTTCTACGATTTCAAAATGAATTCCCTTGAAGGGAAACAGGTTGATTTCTCCCAGTACAAAGGGAAGACACTTTTAATTGTAAATACCGCTTCCAAATGTGGTTATACTCCGCAATACGCGGAATTGCAGAAATTGCATGAAACGTATGGCAGCAAAGTAACTATCCTTGGTTTCCCGGCTAATAACTTTGGCGCGCAAGAGCCCGGCACGAATGTGGAGATTGGCGAATTTTGCAAGAAGAATTACGGAGTTACTTTTCAAATGTTTGAGAAGTTATCAGTGAAGGGAGAAGACCAGCATCCTTTATATGCATGGCTGAAAGAAAAGACTGGTCAGGAGCCAACCTGGAATTTTTGCAAGTATTTAATAAAGCCCGATGGCACAGTAAAGTTTTTCAACTCTAAAGTGAAGCCGCTGGATAAGCAGATCACAGATGAACTTTAAGAAAACGATAGGATTAATTATTGTTGCATTGGCAATCATGGGTATCGTATCTTTTTTGACAGATCAATCGCCGGGAGCCGGGAAACCGGCTACTGGTTCGATTTATGATTTTAAAGTGAAATCCCTTGATGGCAAAGAGATCGACTTTAGCCAATACAAAGGGAAGAAGCTGTTGATTGTCAATACGGCTTCCAAGTGTGGAAAAACTCCTCAGTATGCCGGCTTGGAAAAACTGCACGAGCAATATGGAAACCAGGTAACTGTCCTTGGTTTTCCGGCTAATAATTTCTTATGGCAAGAGCCAGGCAGCAGCACCGAGATTGCTGAATTCTGTGAAAGGAATTATGGCGTAAAGTTTCAGATGTTCGAGAAAGTATCTGTTAAAGGGAGAGAGCAGCATCCGCTTTATCAATGGCTGCAAGCCAAGACAGGGCATAAACCCGATTGGAATTTTGCCAAATATTTTGTCAGCGAAGACGGAACTAAAGTGATTTTCTTCAACTCCAGCGTGCAGCCTTTAGATCAACAAATCATAGATGCGGTCACGCATTAACCGTCGCCAGTTTATAGTTAATTGTTAATAGTTGCGATATTTACGATCGAATAACTTATAATGATTAACTGAACCTTTATGAAAGTTTGGCTTTCGGCATTTCGACTTCGTACACTGCCTCTTTCTCTTTCATGCATCGGCATGGGTGGTTTTTTGGCGGCTTTGCAATCCAAGTTTAACGGCTTGATTTTTTTTCTGTGTTGCAGCACTACCATTTTCCTGCAGATACTCTCTAATCTTTCTAACGACTATGGCGACACCGTAAATGGCGCTGATCACGCTGGTAGGAAAGGCCCACAGCGTGCCGTGCAATCGGGAGCGATCTCGGCCCTGCAGATGAAAAACGCGATTTTCATTTTTGTAGGGCTTTGTTTAGTAAGTGGAATGACGTTGCTCTACACTGCTTTTGGTCTTGAGTTAAAATCAATCCTGTTCTTCCTTGGGTTGGGCGTACTTTCCATTGTTGCAGCGATCGCGTACACGGTTGGAAAAAAACCATACGGTTATATCGGCCTTGGTGATCTCTCTGTATTAATTTTCTTTGGCTTGGTGGGAGTCATGGGCTCTCAGTATTTATTCACGAAGGCATTTTCTCCTTTGCAATTGTTGCCGGCGCTTAGCTGCGGATTGTTTTCTATCGCCGTACTTAACATTAATAACATCCGTGACATTGAATCTGATCGTCAGGCTGGGAAATTTTCAATTCCTGTTAGGATAGGGAGAGAGAAGGCTGTTCAGTACCATTGGGTATTACTCTTGGGCGGGATTCTTTGTGCCCTGATTTTTGTAATCCTTAATTATAAATCGCCGGTGCAGTTTCTTTTTCTTCTCTCAGCACCGCTTCTCATTATCAATGGCAGATCTGTTGGTAGGTTGCCGTCTGAAAAACTTGATCCATTCCTGAAACAAATGGCACTATCAACACTGTTGTTTGTTTTACTTTTTGGGATTGGGAGTTTGTTGGCGTAGACTAAATTATAAGAATAGTACCCTAATTTGGAAAAATAAATTTCAGGGTATCCCCGCAACTTAAAATTCCATTGAAATTCCTGACGATTGGATTACCTACATACCCGCTAGTTTGGGTTGCGGTAATAGTATACTGACCTATCGGGTAATTCGTTACAAGCCAGGAAGTAGGGCCACCCGAAGCACTCACATTGAAGGGGTAAGCCCCACCACCGCGGACTACATACCCGTTAGTCGAATTATTAATTACTAGTATAGTGCCCGTACTTTTAAGTACTGACTTTGCTGTATTGACAGAATGGGCTTTTAAAGGAGCTGATTCATAATTATGAGAGTCATTGATAGGATAGCCATTACTAATACAGTTTTTGGAGGCAAACCAAAAATACATATTGCCAGATAGATTTTTAAAAGTCACATTTCCGGTTGCATCAGATACTTCACTAAGCATGCTTACACTATTTATAAAGTAGGAGAAATTCGGATACGTCGAATAGAGCCCGACCGTGGCTCCAGGTACCGGGTTCCCGAGACTATCGACCAACGAGATTTGCAAAGAA
>Ga0206976_1184_pt1 | contig 17967 bp, 17 predicted proteins | sample Alteio_BWOrgHeat_82_FD_152926 | JGI IMG/M metagenome (GOLD analysis project Ga0206976, IMG submission 152926) | Enriched cells from forest soil in Barre Woods Harvard Forest LTER site, Petersham, Massachusetts, United States -... | ecosystem: Environmental > Terrestrial > Soil > Temperate forest >... | reverse complement strand
CAACAGCACGAACAGCAGCAATCGCAATCACAGCAGCCCCCGCCGCCCTCTCCTTCCACCACAACTCCACCGAGCTCGCAACCTGCTTCCGACCTAGCGCCACCAATTGGCGAGCTGCCCGTCAAGAGGCGCAAAGTTTGGACGAACGATGAGGTGGTAGTGCTCCGAACACCCGCCGACAGCTATCAAGTGGAAAAGGAAGCAAAACAGGCTGCGGATGCAGAAGCGACTGCAAAGGAAGCTAGTGAGAAAGCCGCCGGGAAATCCGAGAAGGAACCCCCACTGGATATCAAGCTGCCGGCCACGCCAGAAGAAACCAAGAAAATGCTGAAAAGCGCGCTGGATGATATTCAGGAAGAAACCATGGTTCTTAATAAGCTGCAAAAGGAGCAGCTGGATGCCGCGGCGGGGCAGCAAGCGGAAAAACAAAAGGAAATAGATCGGCTAAACGCAAGTCTCGAGACATTGCGGAGGAATGTGAAAGCCCTCCAGGATCATCTACAGACCTTCTCCGAAAAGCCTCAGGGAGAGAATCCACCGGCCACGCCGCAGCCGCCCCCTGCTTAGAAGCTGGAGAAAATATTGGACAAAAAAAGTGAATGGCAGGCCATTCGCTGTTCCGGCGCGCTTCGCATATGTAACCGCGGCCCCACCGCTGCATAATCCCCTCGCCGCTGTATAATGGGTGGATGCGTAACAGCCATGGAAGCGCGCAGATGCACGGCACTACGGTGCTGTGCGTGCGCAAGGACAATAAGGCCGTGCTGATCGCCGACGGGCAGGTGACGATGGGCGATCACGTTATGAAGCATACGGCGCGGAAGACGCGGCGGCTTTACAACGACAAGGTTATCGCGGGATTTGCGGGCTCTACTGCGGATGCGATTTCGCTCTTCGAGCGGTTTGAGGGCAAACTCCAGGAGCACTCCGGCAATTTACAGAAGGGCGCTGTGGAGCTTGCCAAGGAGTGGCGCAAGGATCGCGCGCTGCGGCATCTCGAGGCGCTGCTCATTGTCGCCGATTCGAAAGCCACATTTCTGCTTTCTGGGAATGGCGATGTCATCGAACCGGATGATGGTTTGTGCGCCATCGGCTCCGGCGGGACCTACGCGCTCGCCGCAGCTCGGGCTTTGATGAAGCATTCGAAGCTTGGGGCGAAAGATTTGGCCATGGAAGCGATGCGCATCGCCAGCGAGATTTGCATTTATACCAACGAGAATTTTACCGTCGAAGAACTCTAGAGGGGCGGGACAATACGCCAGGACGTTTTCGCGCATCAAACGAATTGCACAGCATGGACTCGCACCCCAGGAATCTGTGCACAAGAGGTTTGTACCCGAAAGGGTCGTACACCAAGGGATTGGACATTTCATGAGCAGCAAGACCGATAAAGAGATTGTTTTTATGCCTGGCGACAATGGCGCTGCGCCGGTAGAAGAAGAGCAACTTCTTCCCGCGCTCGACGACATGACCCCGCGCGAAATTGTCGTGGAGCTGGATAAATATATCGTCGGGCAAAACGCCGCCAAGCGAGCTGTCGCTGTCGCTCTGCGCAACCGTGTGCGCCGACAGAAACTTCCGCCGGAGATCGCCGAGGACGTCCTTCCCAAGAATATTTTGATGATTGGTCCGACGGGTGTCGGCAAGACGGAAATTGCGCGCCGGCTCGCGCGTTTGGCCGGGTGCCCTTTTGTCAAAGTCGAAGCCTCGAAGTACACCGAAGTTGGGTACGTCGGCCGCGACGTGGAATCGATGGTTCGCGATCTGGTGGAAACCTCCATCGACATGGTTCGCGAAGAAAAGCTCGATGAAGTGGCGGACCGAGCGGAACAAGCTGCGGAGGAGCGCGTTCTCGACCTGCTGCTTCCTCCGTCACCGCCGCCAGCTCCCGGGACAACGGAGGCGGAAGCCGCGGCGCAGCGCGAGCAGACGCAGCGCACGCGCGAAAAGCTCCGCGCCCAGCTTCGGGAAGGCAAGCTCGATCAGCGAATGGTGGACCTCGAAGTGCGCGAGCGTTCCATGCCTTCGTTTGAAATCATCTCGAATCAGGGCGTCGAGGACATGGACGTCAATATGAAGGACATGTTCTCCAACCTTTCCGGGCTCTTTGGGCAGCAGAAAAAGAAGCGCAAGATGTCCGTCGCCGACGCTTTCGAATATCTGATTCAAGAAGAAGAAAACAAGCTGCTGGATATGGACCAGGTCACACGGATTGCTGTAGAACGCGCCGAGCAAATGGGCATCATCTTTATCGACGAGATCGACAAGGTGGCGGGGCGCGAATCGGGCCACGGACCGGATGTTTCCCGTGAAGGCGTCCAGCGGGATATTCTGCCAATCATTGAGGGGACAACCGTTAATACACGCTACGGAATGATTCGAACCGATCACATTTTGTTTATCGCCGCCGGCGCATTCCACGTTTCGAAACCGTCTGACCTTATCCCCGAGTTGCAAGGTCGCTTGCCTATTCGCGTCGAGCTGCAATCTCTAAAGGAAGAAGATTTCATCCGGATTCTCACGGAGCCTAAGAACGCCTTGATCAAACAGTACGTTGCACTTTTGGAGACCGAAGGCGTGAAGCTGAATTTTACCGAGGACGCGGTCGCGGCCATCGCGCGGTTTGCCACGAGCGTAAACGAGTCGACCGAAAACATCGGTGCACGGCGCCTCCATACCATTCTTGAAAAAGTGCTTGATGAGCTTTCCTTTGAGGCGCCAGACCTTAAGAAAAAGAACGTAAAGGTCGATGCCGCGTACGTCACCAAACAGCTTGCGGATATCGTCAAGAATCAGGATTTGAGCCGCTATATCCTGTAAACTCCGAAACGTGAAAATAGGAATTCGAGACTTGCGGAAGGCGGTATCACGCGATTTGAAGCACGCCGGCTTTGCGAGTTTTGTTTTTCGAGTTACCTCGCTCGCATTTCTCCTTGTCGCGGGGTGCGGCGCGCCGGGCGAGCCGACTCCGCCTGCTCCGCCGATTCCCGCAGCGATTGCCGATCTCTCGGCGCGTCAGGCTGGCGATGGCGTGCAACTTATTTTCACACTGCCCTCAAGAACCGTCACAGGCGACCGGCTGGCTTCGCCGCCCGCGGTAGAAATTGTTCGTGGCACTCCAAAGCCCGATGGTTCGCCCGACGCAAAATCATTGCGGGTTGTTTATACGATTCCAGGCTCGCTGGTGGCAAATTACATCGCGGAGGGACACGTGAAATTTGTCGACCCCGTCGCCCCGGCAGAGACTCGCGCGCACCCTGGGGGAACACTCGTCTATGTTATTCGGACCCGTGCCTCCCAAAAACGCGCTTCGGGAGATTCCAACGCGGTGTCCGTCCGCATGTATCCCGTGCCGGCACCTATCGCGAATTTGGAGACGCGCGTCACCGAGTCCGCGATTGAGTTGAACTGGGCGGTTCCCACGCTTACCTCCGGTGGCGATCCGCTCAGTGCATTTTCCGGCTATCGGATATATCGCGGCGAGCTCGATGCTGCCTCCGCCGAAGCGGCAGCAACGGACCTCTCGAAGGCCAAATGGAAATCGCCGCTTAGTTTGCTCGCTCCCTCGGACGAAAACGCTTACCGCGACACCCTTTTTGATTTTGGAGAAACCTATGTTTATCTTGTTCGAAGCATTGTGTTTGTGGACGGCAACGCGCTGGAGTCCTCCGATTCGGCCGTAGCGATCGTTTCTCCGCGTGACACTTTTCCTCCCGCGGCACCGCAAAATCTGGTTGCTGCTGTTCTCTCCGGCGCAGCGCCTGATTCGGTCCTGGTAGACCTCTCGTGGTCCATTAATCTTGAAACCGACCTCGCGGGTTACCGCGTCTATCGAAGTGAACATCAGGACACGAGGGGCGGGCTTATCACGGCGGACTTGTTGCTTGCGCCGGCGTATCGTGATACGTCTGTTAAACCGGGCAAACGCTACTGGTACTCCGTGACAGCGGTCGATCGTGCTGGCAATGAAAGTGAGGCCAGCGCGGCCGTTGTGGTAGATGTCGCGAAACCTTCTCCGTAGACTCGGGTTTTAGATAGCATCGCACTTGGGAGCGCATTGCTTGATGACCGTTCGCACAGATTTGCCGGTGTACGAGCCGTTCCACGTATTGCGGAACGCGTCGGTTCGCACGGGTATCTATGTGGGGATCATTCTCTCGATCGTATTCAGCGGATGGGTGATCGTTGCGAATCATGTTCCGTCCCTGGACCGATTTGCGCTCGCGCGCAATCTGGTGGCGGTGGTTCTACTTGGACTTGTTGCATTAATTCCGGTGGTGCGTTTTTGGCGCATGCCGGGCAATTTGCTGGCTTCGAGTCTCGTCGCGTGGGTCCTTTTCAGTCTTGCGTACCGTGTTTTGTGCATGGATTTCAGAGGACTTGCGGAGCGCTTCAGCGCCGTGCAGGTTTTCATGCTTGGCGCTGTGCTGTACATGCTCGTAGTTTCTCTTTCCTGGATATGGGCCATCATCCGACGCGCTCGCGCGTTGCACGCATCTCATCCCAATCATCATCCGAGCTGATCGCGAATGAAATTCTGCCGATTTCTTCCAGGTGGCACTTCCGCGCAACTGCCAGTCAGCGCTCTTTACGGCGTGCTCGACGGCGATAGCATCCGCGACATTTCCGGTCCACCGTGGAGTTCATGGTCGCAAGGTTCGGGCAGCTGGCGGCTTGCGGATGTTCGACTGTTGGCTCCGGTCGATCCCGGAAAAATCGTTTGCGTTGGGCGTAATTATGCGGCGCACGCCGCGGAACTTGGCAATGAAGTGCCCAAGGAGCCGCTTATTTTTCTTAAGCCGCCTTCGGCGATCATTGGTCCCGACGAGGCAATTGTTCTTACACGGCAATCCCAACGCGTGGAACACGAAGGCGAGCTTGCCCTTATCGTTGGGCGACGCTGCTCGCAGCTTAAGGACTCTGACGACGCGCTCTCTTATCTGCTCGGCTATAGCTGTCTCAACGACGTGACTGCGCGCGATTTGCAGAAGAGCGACGTGCAGTTCACGCGCGCTAAAAGTTTTGATACGTTTTGCCCCGTTGGCCCGCACATCGAGACGGAGCTCGATCCAACGAGTGTCTTGGTGGAGACGCACGTTAATGGCGCGCCCCGGCAATCGGGAAGCACTTCGCTGATGTCGTACCCGGTCGCGTTTATTGTCCGCTGGATCTCCCGGGTGATGACACTTTTCCCCGGAGATTTGATAGCCACCGGCACGCCCGCTGGAGTCGGCCCGCTTGTCGCAGGGGACACCGTCGAGGTCAGCATCGGTGGTGTTGGCGTGTTGCGCAATCCAGTGCAAGCCCCGCACACGTAGTTTCACTGCCCGGCTACTCTTTCGGTAAAATACACAGCTGTGGGGCGATCCCTGAGACTGACCTGTTTTTTATGCGTCGCGAGCTTCGGCGTTCAGGTGTGCGCGTGTCGGTCACTTCAAAATTTATTTGCAGCTATGGAGACTTTTAGTTGAAAGCTCTGTTCGCAGACTGGAAAGTGGTTCTCGCTATGGCTGGGGCTGCCATCGCAGCGATCCTGATGATCGCCTATGCCTTTTTTCACCCGGCGGAGGAGCCCGAGGATGTGGAGCGCAGGCGGCGCCTGCACCTGAATCAGATCGGGCGCATCGCGGAAGGGCAAGTTGTTGAGTTAGCCGAGCATCCTCCCGAGCCGCGCGAAGCCCAGCGAAAATTATTTGGTTCCCGGGCACATCCGATTGTCGATCTGAGGCCCCGGCACCTCGTCACCTATAGTTATGCGATTTCTGGTGTCACTTATCACACGGCGCAGGATATCACCGGCCTTGAAGGGCAGATCCGCTTCGAACGGCTTGTTGCGGGCCAACCCGCCAGCGTGAAGTATGATCCCTCGAATCCGAGCGATTCGATTCTTGTCGCTGACGATTGGTCCGGCTTGCGCTGAGCCTTGAAGCGTTTCCGCCGAACTTTATAATGTTTGCTTTAAGCTCCGAAGTATTTACGCAGATGATTCAAACCTGTGTTGCCTCCGCGCCACCACATTCTGCTTTTCGCTCAGTTGCGCTATGCTTCCTTCTGCGGCTTCGCTGCGCGGCGCCAATCTCATGAAAATGGTTCTAGGCTCGATCTTTACCACGGTGCTCATCGTTGGAATGACTCTCGGTGCGATGTTCATATTGGTGCAAGCCACGGAATACGTCACATCCCGCGAGTCGCCCCTGCAGCGAGCAGCTGCGATCTGCGCCGAACTGGTTCTCGGCGTCGTCCTTTTGCTGGGTACGGTTTGGCTTGCCACGCATCTTGCTGTTCGCATTTTTTCTAAGAATGAGCCTGATGCTCCCGGAGGGAAGCTTGCCTGAGAAAAATGCCGCCGCGAGCGCAAAGGAAAAACACCACAATCGCATGGAAGAACTTCGCCGGCAATCCGCGGAGGCGGAAGCCGGTGGCGGCCCCGAACGCCGCGAGCGCGAGCACAAAGCCGGCAAGCTCGCGGCGCGCGAACGAATAAATCTGCTGCTCGATGAAGGGACCTTCGAAGAGCTGGACAAGTTTGTCCGCCACGGCTGCGTGGATTTTGGAATGCGGGAACAACGGCCCGTCGGCGATGGGTTCGTCACTGGATTTGGGCGTATCGATGGCCGCCTCGTTTACGTTTTCGCGCAGGACTTCACAGTATTTGGCGGTTCGCTGTCAGAAGCCAACGCGCGGAAAATCTGCAAGATCATGGACCTTGCGATGCGCGCTGGCGCGCCTGTCATCGGCCTTAATGACTCCGGCGGCGCGCGTATTCAAGAAGGTGTCGCATCGCTTGCCGGTTATGCGGATATTTTTCTGCGGAACACGCTTGCCAGCGGCGTGATTCCACAGATCAGCGCCATCATGGGGCCGTGCGCAGGTGGCGCAGTCTACTCTCCGGCGATCACCGATTTCATTTTCATGACGCGCGAGACTTCCTACATGTTCGTCACCGGGCCCGACGTCATCAAGACCGTTACGCATGAGGAAGTCACCAAGCAAGAGCTCGGCGGCGCGATGACTCACAACGAAAAGAGCGGCGTGGCGCACTTTGTTTCCGCGGACGACGCCGATTGCCTCGCCATGATTCGCGAGCTATTGAGTTTTCTCCCTTCGAACAATGTCGACGATCCTCCGCGACGGCAGTCTTCGGATTCACCGGACCGCCGCGAAGAGTCCTTGAACTCCCTCGTCCCGGACGAGCCTCAAAAGCCCTACGACATGAAGGATGCCATCCACGCGATTGTCGACGATGGATACTTATTCGAAGTCCATGAGCACTTCGCAAAAAATATACTTGTAGGCTTTGCGCGGCTGGACGGCCGCCCTGTCGGCCTTGTCGCAAATCAGCCGGCGTTCCTTGCTGGGGTTCTCGATATAAATGCTTCTCTCAAAGCTGCACGCTTCGTGCGGTTCTGCGACGCTTTCAATATTCCGCTTATCACTTTTGAGGATGTTCCCGGCTTTCTGCCGGGTACGCAGCAAGAGTTTGGCGGAATTATCAAACACGGCGCGAAATTGCTTTTCGCATTTGCGGAAGCCACTGTTCCCAAAATCACCGTCATCACGCGCAAGGCTTACGGCGGCGCGTATTGCGTGATGGCGAGCAAACATATCCGCACCGACGCCAACTTTGCCTGGCCCTCCGCGGAAATCGCGGTCATGGGACCTGAGGGCGCGGTGAATATTGTTTACAAGCGCGAGCTGGATAAAGCTCCCGAGGTCGACCGCGATAGACTTCGCCAGGAGAAAATCGCCGAGTTTCGAGACCGCTTCGCCAATCCTTTCGTCGCGGCCGAAAAAGGCTATATCGATGCCGTCATCGAGCCTTGCGAAACTCGTCCGCGCATCATCACAGCTCTCCGCTCTCTCGAAAACAAGCGCGACACTAACCCACGCAAAAAGCACGGCAACATACCTCTTTGATTGCGGCCAACGCCCGCCGACTCTGCTAAAATGGTTGCTATGAAGCATGAGTTTACTTCGGTGATCGAGAAGCGTGGCCGCTGGTATGTTGCCTATATCGAAGAAATTCCGGGCGTGAATACGCAGGGCCGTACCCTCGCGGAAGCCCGCCGCAATCTGAAGGAAGCGTTAACTTTGGTAATCGGGGCTAATCGCGAATTGGCCGCGAAACAGCGTCTCACCGGCGCCATACGCGAACCAATCACAGTAAGTATTTGAGCGTCTTGAAATGAAGCGGCGTGATTTCTTACGACATCTTGCCGGTCAGGGGTGTGAATTACTGCGTGAGGGAGGAAGGCACTCTATCTACTTCAATCCGCGAACAAGCGCCACTTCAAGCGTCCCTCGCCACACAGAAATCAATGACTTCTTGGTACGGAAGATTTGTCGCGATCTAGGAATTCCCTCGCCCGGCTAGTTTAGTCTTTCCTTTTCTCTTGTGTGCATGGCTTTGACTCGCCACTTCTGTGACGTTTCTTCTCGTTTCTGGAAGCCGCAAACAATTAGACACTATAGGTGCGCCTGTCGTTTGGCGGCGATATCCCTCGTGCTAAAATCCCGGAGCAACATCAAAGGTCCATGTTCCGGAAAATTTTGATTGCCAATCGCGGCGAAATCGCCGTGCGCGTCCTGCGTGCCTGCCGCGAGCTGGGCATTCGCTGCGTTGCGGTTTTCAGCGAAGTTGACCGCAAATCGCTGCACGTTCGCCTTGCCGACGAAGCGTATCCCATTGGCCCCGCCGCTTCGCGCGAAAGTTATCTCTGCATTGAGAAAATAATTGACGCGGCGCGCCGATCCGGCAGCGATGCCATTCATCCTGGCTACGGTTTTCTCGCGGAAAATGCGGCGCTTCCGCGTGCTTGCGCGGAGGCGGGAATCACCTTTATTGGTCCGAGCGCCGAAGCCATGGAAGCTCTCGGCTCGAAAACCGCCGGACGCCAGCTCGCGCGCCGCTCGGATGTGCCAACCGTTCCTGGCGCGAACGATCCCATAGAAAATCCGGATGATGCGCAATCGCTCTCGCAAAACATGGGCTATCCCGTTTTGTTAAAAGCCGTTGCGGGGGGGCGGCGGAAAAGGCATGCGCGTCGTCACTCGCGACGCCGAATTTGCGCCTGCCTGGCGCGATGCTTCTTCCGAAGCACTAAACGCTTTTGGCGATGCACGACTTTATCTCGAAAAATATCTCGAAAAGCCGCGTCATATTGAAATCCAGATTCTTGCCGATGCCCACGGCCGAGTCGTTTCGCTCGGCGAACGCGAATGCTCTGTTCAGCGGCGCCACCAAAAAGTGATTGAAGAAGCTCCTTCGCTTGTGATCACGCCGGAGCTGCGCAGGAAGATGGGCGATGCTGCTGTTCGTCTTGCGCGCGCGGGTGGATACGTCAACGCCGGAACGGTGGAATTCCTTGTGGACGCTCACCTCAATTATTATTTTCTAGAAGTGAACACGCGCCTGCAGGTCGAGCATCCCGTCACGGAGCAAGTCACCGGGCTCGATTTGGTGAAGCTGCAAATCGCGATTGCGGCCGGCCACCGGCTTCCGTTTGCCTGGGAGACGATCACGCCGCGTGGACACGCGATGGAAGTGCGCCTTTACGCCGAAGATCCAGATAACAATTTTTTCCCGTCGCCTGGTAAAATTCTCTCCCAACATGCCCCGAGCGGGCCCGGCATACGCCTTGATGAGGGCGTTTACGAGGGCTGGACCGTTCCGATGGACTACGATCCTCTTTTGAGTAAATTGATCGCGTGGGGCAACAGTCGCGAGGAAACCATCGCTCGGCTCCGCCGGGCTCTCGAGGAGTACAGCGTCACCGGCATCAAGACCAACGCCGGTCTTTTTCGCCGTATTCTCGCTGAACCTGATTTTCTTCGCGGAGAAATCCACACCAAGTGGCTGGACGAATTGCTTCAGCGAGCACCATCCGCCCCGCACTCTCCGCAGGAGGATCCGAAGACGGACCGCGGGGCCGATGCCGCAGCCATCGCCGCCGTTCTCTGGCAAGCAGAGCAGCGAGACAAACATTCGGGACCTTCTTTGCGAGGCAAGGAATCTTCCCCACCTTCTCGTTGGAAGCAAGAAGGCCGCCGGCAACAGTTGGATCGCCTGCCATGAGATTTGAAGTCCATCTCACAGGCTCATCCGGCAAGAAATTACGCACCGTCGAACTTGAACGCGACGGGGGTCGCTGGAAAATCTCACTCGATGGCCAACCCGTTGATGCCAACGCCGTCGAAATCAACCCCAACACGCTTTCTCTCCTGCTCGATGGCGAATCTTACGAAATTCGCATCTCTCCATCCGCTGACGGTGCGCTCAATCTACAGACTGGATTGCAGGAATTCACCGCCGAGGTTGTAGATCCTCGCGCGTGGCATGGCCGGCGTCATGGCGCAGTTGAAGCGGAAGGGCGGCAGCAAGTCGTCGCTCCCATGCCAGGCAAAGTGGTCCGCGTGCTTGTCGAAGTGGGCGAGAAGGTCGAGGCGGGCCAGGGCTTGCTCGTTGTGGAAGCGATGAAAATGCAAAACGAAATTCGCTCGCCGAAGGGCGGCACTGTGGAGCGCCTCCACGTGAAAGAAGGCCAGCCGGTTAACGCAGGCGATGCACTCTGCATCGTATCCTGAGCTGACATGGGGAAAGTGCTGCGGCAATCGGCGGTTAGAAAATCAGTGGCCCGATGACTTGGCGGGGAAATCTGTTTTCGCCGCATCGGGAAGCTTGCCCGCAGCTTCGATCACTTGTTGCGCGAGGTAGTTTGTCACACGCGAGTCGTCACGCGCAATCGTCAGGTATGCGGCGCGCAGCAGCTGTTCCTTGTGGCTGCGGAGGGTATCGCGAATCGTCTGCTGGACTTGCGGGTCAGAAATATTGCGTTGCCCGGGCGACTCACGCGTGATGAGTTTCAAAATAACGATGCGCGGGCCTTCCTTGGATTGGATGGGAAGCGGCGCGCTCACCTGTCCGGGCTTCATTCCCATCACGATCCGCTTCAGAGTCGCATCAGATTGGTTCAGCGCCGATTCCGGCACGTACCCGAGATCTCCGCCCATGGCCGAGGAGTTCATGTCCTCGGAATAGTCCATGGCCAGCTGCGCGAAGTCAGCGCCGCTGTTGAGCTTGTCCTCGAGCATTTTTACTTTGCGCTCGGCTTCGACCTCGTTGGTCGCGTCGTCATTCTTAAGATTGCGAATCTGCGGTTCCTTGCGCGGCGTCACAACGATTTCGGATATCCGGTAGCGGGGCTCCACGACGTTGAATTGCGCTTTATTCGCGTTGTATGTGTCGGTGACGTCCTGGTCGGTGATTGATATTTTTGCCACCACTTCGCGGTTTAGAAGCTTCGTGATGGAAAGCTGCCTTCGCAAGTCGCGCTTCAAGTCGTCAACCGAAACGCCGCGGTCTTTCAGCTGTCTTTGGAATTCATCTTCCGTGTAGGGGCTCTTCATTTCGGTGAATTTGTCTTCCACTTCACCGTCGCTTGCTTCGAGGTTGAGTTTTTTTGCCCGCTCGAGCAGGATCTCGTTGTTGATGAGCTCGTCGAGCACGTTCAATTTCAGTGACAGAGCTTCTTCCTGCGAAGGCTCCTGCCCCTCGGGGTTTACCCGCGTCCGATAGTACTTGTCCACGTCATCGCGTTTGATCTCTTGCCCGTTCACCACGGCCCACACGTCAGGCGATGGCTGGGCTTTTTGCTTGCAGCCCGTGCCCAAGGCGAGCCCCATGGCCACCACGGGCAACAGCGCCGCGGCGCGAGCCAGCCCTTGCAGGGTGCCGTGCGGACGCACAGCCACGCTGATCTTGGCTTGGGAAGGGTTCAAGGTGTGGTGCTCAGGCCGCTTTCTTGACGCGGCCCGCCCGGATGCAGGCCGTGCAAACTCGAATATGCTTTCTGGCGCCGTCCACCAACGCGTGGACACGCTTCAAGTTCGGATTCCACCGTCTACGCCTTGTATTATTCGCGTGACTGATTACGTTGCCAAAATGCGGCCCTTTGCTGCAAAGTTCACACTTCAGTGCCATTGTTTTTCCTACTTAGGCTGTCTGTAGCAGCCAGAAATTTGCTCTAGAAGTTGCAATACTGAGCTTTTCATTCTAACAGACGACCTATCTCCAGCAAAGCATGGCTTTTGGTTGTCACTGCAAAACACGATAGCGCGAATCGCGCAGAGTAAAAAGGTCCGCGGTGGCTAGCATTGAAGTCTCTTTATCCTCGTCGACTTGGCTTGTGAGGAGGGCATCTTCCTACCAATCTCCGGTGCCAAGACCTATACTTTTTGCAACGGCCGGTCTTAGCTAATCCAGACTGCATAAGTCTCCTTCCCATTTGGGTGCTTCCACGCGTGGGGGCTCCCGGGCCCCTCGTCCAGATGGATTCACCGGATTCGCTCTATCTGACGGGTTAACGCCACCCAACCAAGGGCAACCTGACGCCGCTCTTAAGCGTCCAATTTCAGTGTAGGTCATGCCATTTCAATAGGTTACGGAAAGTGACCTGTCCTTTGGTGCGGGTTATTATTTGCCTAAAGCACTATTAGCCCGGCCCGTACACCAATCCCTTGATTCCCCCCGGTAGGCTAAACTTATAGCCTGAGCCTTCGGCAGAAAGGAGACCGATCGCGGTGCCCAAACTGACCCTTATCCGCAGTCACATCGCATCGGCCCTGTTCCGGGCAGCCTTGGTGAAAATCGTCGTCCGATCGGCTGCGGTTCTAGTACTCCTCTTTCTGTGTCTGGGCGTTTCTCCCGCTTATGGCGACGTAGGGGTGCTTCTCAACGAGTCTTTGGATACAAGTTTTGCCAGAATTTCAGGATCCGGGCACAGTGCCGTATATTTCTCGCGAATCTGCGCGGAATCGCCTGTAAAGCTCCGCCTATGCCGTCCTGACGAGGAAGGCTCGGTAATCAGCAACTACACGACACTGGGAGAGGATCAGCCTTTCGAGTGGAACATCGTTCCACTCTCCATCTATTTATACGGCGTTGAAGATCCGCAAAACCGGCCGCTCTTCGGCTCGCAAAAAATCAAGCACGCTCTTGAGGAGAGATACCGCACAAAATTTCTCGCTGGCTATTGTGACAGCTCGACGTGCCGTACGAGCGGCAGCGCAGAGTGGCGCGAAATGGTCGGCGCCACACTTGAGCGCAGTATCTATATTTTCGTTGTGGAGACCTCCGTCGAGCAAGACAGCGCGCTCATCGAAGAATTCAATTCTCTCCCGAACCACAACCACTTTAACGGGATCACGCAAAATTGCGCTACGTTCGCCCGCCACATCCTAAACACGTACTATCCCCACGCTGCCAGAGCCGATTACCTCAATGATTTCGGCTTGATCACGCCGAAAGCTATTGCGCGCTCCTTCACCCACTTTGGCGAACACCATCCTGAGGCGCACCTTCGCGTGCTGCATTTTGCGCAGTTGCCCGGCACGATCAAGCGCAGCACCGAATGCCGCAACGGAACTGAGCAATTGTTCCATTCAAAAAAACTCCTAGTGCCCATGATTCTTTTTGCAGACCATGAACTGCCCTTTGTGGCGGCCTCCTACCTGCTTACGGGACGTTTCAACCCAGAGCATGAACTGGAGCAGCATCCCGGCATCGAGTCGGCGGACATTCATCAGGAAATCGAGGCAGCCAGGGCAGAGAAGGACGTCTCGCGCGAAGCGCAACTTGAAGCAGTTGTCAGCCAGGAAAGCGCAGAACTCGTAGGTACTGCGAAGGAATGGAAACAGTATCGAGAAGAACTCGGCTCTCTCACAAACGATGCCATCGGCCGCGAAATCATTCCTAACTACGATTTTCTTGGTCGTCTGTATAAGTACCTTGATCGTGCGGGTACGCTTTCGGTCGATACTAACGGGGCGCTTTGGTTGGATCTCTCCCAAGGCGGTAAGCCCTCGAGGATCGGTCTAAGCGCAAGCAACATCTTTGCAGCCGGCAGCGACTCCCAGTGGGCATACGCATTAACTCTCGCGCGTGCCGATCACTATCTGAAGAGCCCCAAGCACAGCCGTGAGATCATGCCGGAATTCAAGAACGATTGGGCGCTCTTGGAGGCGGCTCGCGTCAACAGCGCAAGTTCCACTGCCGCCAACATCACTCTGCCTTCCAGTAGCGCGCGTGCCACAGTTATTTCCTTCAGTCAGATTCAATAAAGCAGTCTGTAGAGCAGGTCCTGTGAGTACTAAAGCATTCTTCCTACCTTACTTCACTTCTCCGTACCATTTTCTCCCCTCCAATTTTGCGTAACTTTAGTCTTGTTTGTTTCATCTGTAGTGATGTAGTTTCCCTGTCGCGGTGCAGCTCATGCTTCCCTCGTTCCGGGTCTTGTTCTTATTTTTTTCTGTGGTTCTCGTCTCTGGTGAGGCGAGTTCTCAGCCCCCAGCTATCCCTGCAACTGTTTCCTCGGTTTCCCCCGTTATCGTGATTGGATTTGTAGGCGGATACGTCCGGCATGATGATCGTGTACACACCGAGGTTCAGCTGGTCGAGCGGCTACACGAAGAATATGCTTCCGCGCTTTTCGTGCAAACGTTTGAGAATCACCGCGGTAAGGATGCACATGAGGCGGTGCTACGGATGCTGGACGCCAACGGCGATGGAAAGCTTTCGCCGGAAGAAAAGCAGAACGCGCACATCATTATTTTTGGCCACAGTTGGGGTGCTTCGGAAACCGTCGAACTTGCCCGCCAGCTCGAGAAAGACAGCATTCCGGTGCTTCTCACTATCCAGGTCGATAGTGTATCCAAGCGGGGCGAAGATGACGCCGTCATCCCCGCCAATGTTTCTCAGGCAATCAATTTTTATCAGCTCGACGGCATGCTCCACGGCCAAGCGCAAATCCGCGCTGCTAATCCCGCGCACACTCGGATCCTCGGCAATTTCCGTTCGGAGTACAAAGCGAAGCCGCTCAGTTGCGGCCAATATCCCTGGTGGGACCGCGTTTTTATGAAACCTCACATCCAGATTGAGTGTGATCCGGCGGTCTGGAGTCAGGTCGAATCACTCATTCGCACGAATCTGTCCTTGGAAGCGCGCCTACCACAAGGCAGTGGAATTAATTCTCCCGCTTCGCCCTTCAATTAAGCACGCGCTTTTTAGTTGCCATCGCTGCAATTCTTGATAACCGCGGCACGCATCCATCCGTCCATGTGGGTGTACCATTTTCTAGAAGGACGTTTCTGGGGGGCCGTATGAAACGCCGCGAATTTCTCCTTCGCTCCGCGTGCACCGCGGGAGCAGCCTTGCTGCATTCCACCGCTTTCCCACCACGAGCCCGCGCCTTAACTCTCAAACCTCTTCCGCGTAAATTTAGCGCTTCGGACACCGTTACCATCGGTGGGACCGGCATTCAAACTAGCCGACTCGCTATGGGCACGGGTACCGTGGGCTCCGGCCATCATTCCCACCAGACTGCACTTGGCATCCAGGGCCTTTCCGATCTTTTGCTCAACGGCTATGACCACGGGCTACGCTTCTTCGATTCCGCCGACTCTTACGGCAGCCATCCCCACGTGGCAGAAGCCCTCAAGCATGTTCCGCGCGACAAAGTTACCGTTCTCACCAAAACCTGGGCACGCGACGCTGCCTCTGCACGCGCCGATCTCGACCGTTTCCGCCGCGAGCTCGGCACGGATCACCTCGACATCTGTCTCATGCACTGCCTCACGGAAGGGGACTGGACAGATCGTTACAAAGGCGTCATGGACGTTCTCTCCGAAGCGAAGGAGAAGGGCATCATTCGCGCTCACGGCTGCTCATGCCATTCGATCGAAGCTCTGCGCGCCGCCACTAAGTCTTCCTGGGTAGAAGTCCATTTAGTCCGCATCAATCCCATCGGTGCAATGATGGATGCCGACCCGGAAACCGTCGTGAGCGTGATCAGAGAAATGCGCGCAAAAGGGAAGGGCATCATCGGCATGAAAATCCTCGGCCAGGGCGCGATGCGCGATCGCCAGGACGAAGCCCTGAATTTCGCGCTCTCTCTGAATCTTCTTGACGCTTTCACCATCGGCGCCGAAAGCAAAGCTGAACAAGAAGACATGATCCGCCGCATCGCTGCCGCATGACAAAAATATTTTCTTAGCGTGTCATCCAGCGAAGAGCGACCGAAGGTTCCGATCTACTCGGAAGGGAACTGCCTTTGTTTTTGTCGTTTACACGCCGAATGACTGCCAGTGTCCTCTACGTATCCAGCCCAATCAGCCGCATCAATTCCAGCGCGTTGCTTTTCTCCACCACTCCCTCGCGCAATTTGTAATCAAACCGCATCTTGCCGTCCACCACCTGATCCTCGAGGTGCATGTTGCGCATGACATTTCCCACGGCGGCCGCAATTTCCGTTAACGCCAAGTCGTGTGTCGTCACAATCCCGATCGCGCGCCGCTTCAGCAGACCCTGAATCAGCCCTTCCGCCCCGATGCGACGGTCCTTGGAGTTGGTTCCCTCCAGCAACTCATCGAACAAGAACACCATCGGCACCGTTCCATTTGCGGTCTCAAACACTTTTCGGATGTGCAGAATTTCCGTATAGAAACTCGACCGCCCCTCTTGCAGAGAGTCCGTACTTCGAATTCGCGTTCCAATCTTCAGCGGAGTCAACTGCAAGCGCTTTCCGCGGATCGGCGCGCCGGCCATCGCAAGGACGGTGTTGATTCCCACAACGCGCAAGAGCGTGCTCTTCCCGGACATATTCGATCCGCTCACAAGCAAAACTCGCGTCTGTACGTCGAGCCGCACGCTGTTCCGCACACTCTTCTCAGCCGCGATCAAAGGATGTCCCAACTCCTTGCCGTCAAAAAATCCAAGGCCTTCTTTCGCGCCAACAAATTCCGGGAACGGATCGGTGGGATGCTCGTAGGAATACGTCGCCAGCGAAAGCAGTGCTTCCATCTCTCCTGTTAACTCCGCCCATCGGCGGATCTTCGCACCCCAGCGCCTCCGCCATGCCTCCGCGGCCATTCCTATCTGTACGCTATAAAGAAACGGCAGCTCAGCCATCTTTGCCAGCACGCCGTCGCTGGCGTCAATCCAATAAACAATCCGCGCGAATTTTCGAATTGCTCGCGAAGCCGGCTCGTCTTCTCCTTTTAGCTCCACCGCAAATTCACGCAGGCGCGGCGAAGCAAACGGCTCGCGTTCCAACCGTTCCAGAATCTCCGAAAAAAGCAACAACCCTTCTGCGTTGCAATCGACTCCCTCGATGACCGTGTGCGCCTTGCGCCGCAGCCAAGCTAAAACGATGGTCTCCACGACCATCACACTCAAAAGCGGCCACAGTGTTGCGGTCTGCAGATAGTAGACGATCCCTGCGCCCGCCGCGATCGCCAGCAAAGCTGCTATGACGCGCCACGATCCTCCAGGCAAAATCGATTTCCCCTCCGCCCAGTCGATCAAGGACTCCGGATTCATGCGCGCCTTTAGATCCTCCCCCGTCACAGCCAAGTCCTCGCGCAAGTCCAGCTTCTCTCTCAGCTCTTCTATCAATTTCTGCCGCTCTAGAATCGCGCCGACCTCCGACTCTTCGCACAACCAATTCGCCAGGCGGCTCTCACCCATCGGTAACCGCGCCGTCGAAAGCAATTCGAAGAGGCACCCGGGCCCAAACAGATCCAAATCCTCCGCATACACGTGATTGGTATCGCGAAACCGCTCTCCGGTTTGCCCGCCTCCGGCCCATCGATCCTCGATTCGCGCAATTCCCTTGCGATAAAAATCCGCCGCTGTATTAGCCCGTGCCTTCGCCCGCAAGACGCGCCCATGCAAAATTGTCAGCGACGCATAAACCACGACAGGCGCGAGCAACCAATAAGCCGGGACCAACTGCTTCGCCCATACAGTCCACAACAGCAGCAATCCCGCCGCAATCACCGCCAGCTTTGCGTAGCCTACCTGCAAGTGCGCATGATCCTTTTCAGCAATCACCTTCAGGTATTTTTCCAGCCGCTCCGAATACTCCGCCTTTGGCTCAGCCACATTTCCTCGCTAACGCGTCTTGCCAGCAA
>Ga0206976_1183_pt1 | contig 18011 bp, 20 predicted proteins | sample Alteio_BWOrgHeat_82_FD_152926 | JGI IMG/M metagenome (GOLD analysis project Ga0206976, IMG submission 152926) | Enriched cells from forest soil in Barre Woods Harvard Forest LTER site, Petersham, Massachusetts, United States -... | ecosystem: Environmental > Terrestrial > Soil > Temperate forest >... | reverse complement strand
CCCGGCAGTACGCCGGTGGGATCAGTGCCCCGGACAACATTCACAGGCGTTCCGCTCTGCATGATGTAGATGGCGTTCCATTGCCATCCGCCCAGAATCGTATTTGTCAAACGGTTCCAGTCGGAGAAGTAGCGTTGTCCACTACCGAACGGCAGATACCACGAACCGCTGAAGACAAAGTTCTGACGCACATCACTGTCTGCGGACCCATATTCAGCCTTCAGGTTGTAAGGATTCTGCGGATTGTCGTTGTTGAGCCCCAGATTAAAAGGTGCCGGCCCATTGTCCAGATTATGGCTATAGGTATAGCTCCCAAGGAAGGTCAGATTGTGTGAAGCCTGCTTGGTAACCTTCAGCTGCATCGAGTTATAGTTCCCAATGCCCGAATCCGTCAGGTATTGAATTTTTCCCAGGTCCGTTGTCAGACGATTGTTGTAGCTATTCGTACTGTCGTATGGATTAGCATTGATATCTCCAATCTGGTACGGCAGGGCGTGCGATAGCGACCCCACATAGGCCAAGTCTACAGAAATCGTCGAGCTGAGCTGCCTCTGCACGGTGAGATTAAAGCCTTCTACGTACCCGGTCTTGATGTGCGGGTTAAGAGCGTATGTAGTCAGCAGATTTCCGTTCGGAACGTCGGCCGGAACGATAAATCCGGCGGGAGGAATATTGATCGCGGTGCTCCGGGGCACGCCTGAGTCAAGCTGATACGAATAGTATCCATTGTAAGGCGTATTGAAATAGCTCGATTGCGTCGCGAAAGGAGTATTCTTCGTCAGGAAATCTTCACGTCCGTCATTTTCCGGCGTATAGAAGATGCCAAAGCCGCCGCGCACTACGGTCTTTTCATTCAGCTGGAAGGCAAACCCGACGCGGGGAGCAAATTCGTTCTTCCGGGTATTGACCAGAAACTGTGAATTTCCGCCGCGGCCGGCGAGGAGAATGGTGTTGCTGGCTACGTCGTAATTCGACATGTAGTTACTGGCTTCTGTATACGGACGCTGATATTCATAGCGCAGTCCATAGTTTAAAGTAAGCTTCGGGGAAGCTTTCCACGAGTCCTGGGCATAGAGATCGAAATCCCATGACTGGGTGTGAGGGCTGGTTAACTGTAGCCCGATATCCACGACCTCCGGCAGCCCTAGCAGCAAATCTGCAACATCAGATCCTCCATAGGCGTTCCACCCGTTGGGAACATATTGAGCATAGCCGTTGGCGGCGTTGAAGGTGGGGTCGGATGTCTCTGACGTACCGAAGCTGGAATAGTACTGAAAGCCGGTCGGAAACAGGGAGAAGTTCGGATGAGAATTCAACTTGCGAACATCGCCGCCAAATTTGAAGGTGTGCGCCCCAATTCCGCTCAGCGTGTAATAGTCGGTGAACTGGAAGTTGCTGTCGAGAACATGATAAGGCTTATAGGTCGAACCGCCGGAAAAATAGCCATCAGCGAGATACATTTGAGGATAGCCCACAGTTGCGGGGTAGCCCGGGACTGTAACATTACCCACACCGTATTTCGCGGAATAGTCTGTTCCATTCAACAGGCTGTACTGGTCCAGATAGTACCTCGTGTACCCGAAGCGGAACTCATTCAGCTTGGTTGGCCCGAAGATGTGGTCTTCTGTGACCGAGACTGACTGTGCACCGTCATCCTGCTTGTTGGCCTGATCGGCATCGCCTGCACCCGACACGACGGTGTGTCCCCAATAGGGATCGGTGACAAGCGAGTTGTTTCCGTCCCAGTGATAGATCGCGTACAGCCGATCGGATTGCCTGAGCACCTGGTCATAACGCGCATCGACCTGGTTGGAATTCGAAGTGACAGGTGAGTCCACGGAATAGTTTGAGAACCACCCGTTGCGCATTCCGGTCAGATTGGGCTTGGGATAAAAATTAACCAGAGTGTTATATCCCGCCTTGCTCACGCGATCTGCCGGAATAATATTTCCCGGGAACTGCTGGGCACAAAACCCATAGCAGGCATAGGAGACAGCCGGATCGAAAATTGGATCAATGGATCCGGCAGGAGGGCATGGTTTTCCATTGCAGAAGCTGCTGGGCAATCCCGAATTAGGATCGACAAGGCCGGAGAGGTCGATGGATCCATCGGGTTGCGTTTTGATCAGATCGAATGGAATTGTGGAATCGAGATATGTGTACGCATTCGTCTGCCGCGTTCCTTCATAGGAACCAAAAAAGAATGAGCGATCTTTGAACACGGGGCCGCCCAAAGTACCGCCGTAGTTGTTTTGCTTCAGAACCGAAGGAGGGTTCGTCGATCCGCCGAAGGCGTAGGGGCGTGCTGTGAGGGAATTCGGCCGGTAGAACTCATAGGCATCGCCGTGGAATTGGTTGGTGCCGGCCTTGGTCTGGATTTGCACCACGCCGCCGGCGGCATTGCCATATTCTGCGTCATAGCTCGACGTGATCACCTTGAATTCCTGCACGGAATCCACGCTTGGCTTGACGGTGACGTCCTGCGTGCGGTTGGTGGTGGACTCCACGCCGTCCAGCAGAATGGAGTTGGCAAATTCTCTTTGCCCGCTCACGGACAAGGCATAGCTGTTGATGCTCCCGCCCACCTGAACGACGCCGGGTACCAGCGCGGTCAAATCATAGAAATTGCGGGACAGCAGTGGCAGGTCGGTGATGGTGTTTCCGCCAATCACGGTACCCACTTCGGCAGTCTGCGTTTGCAGCAGAGACGGCTGTTCGTTCACTTGCACGGTGGTTGTAACGGTGCCAGGCGAGAGACGGAAATTGAGCACCAGCTTTTGATCGATAACGACCGTTGTGTGCGCCGCGACAGAATCTGCGAATCCTGGGTGCGAGACCGTGACTTCATAAACGCCCGGACTGACATTGAGCACCGAGTATTCGCCGGCGCCGCCCGATCGCCCGGTGAAGGTCACGCCCTTGTCCTCATCCCTGACACTGACGATGGCTCCCGGAATTACCGCGCCTGAAGCATCCGTAATCCGCCCCTGGATCGTTCCTGATGTTGCTTGTGCGCAGGCAGGTTGTGTATCCACAAGCGCGACGAGGACTGCGCAGAGAATCGCACAAAGTCCCAGAATTTTCATACTGAAATGCGTCATTTACGGCTCTCCTGAAGCTTGCTCATGGCGGCCGGTGAATGCCCTTAACGATCGAGCGCAATTCACTACAAGCCGTCTGAGTAATCGTTTACTCAAACCAGCTTACGTTAGGCTGTCGCGATAATGCCTGTCAAGTCACCCCGCGTCAAACTTGGCATTCGCACGAGACGCGAATCGCACCGATCGACGCAAGCTTCTCCTGTGTCCGACGACAACCGGACCGACCAGAACCACACTTACGGCTTCAAACACATCTCGCAGGCTTTTGCGCGGCTGAGCAGCCTCGCCTTCAGCCGTTGTTCGCTTCGACGTGAAAGAGCGGAGCGCTCGCAGAATTACATCCGCGGCGTCCTTGAGCGCACCGCACAGAAAACGCTGATTGATAAGTACCTCGACCTCGGGACTCTGATTTGAATGGTCATGGCGCCCTGTTTGTCCACTCTTCACGGACATTTCGTCAGTGAGTTGAACTTCTATTCAAATTCCAAGCGATTTGTCGACCGCAAGACAAGGAAGACCTTTAGAGACGGCTAAACGAGTCAGGCAGGCTTGTTCTGAGCCCCTTCGATACTTTCTCTATGTTTACCAGCGAAACGTTCCGGACTCCGCGCTCGATGCCGCTGTAGTACGTCCGATGCAGCCCGCAACGCTCGGCCGCCTCCTCCTGATTGATTCCCTGCGCCTCGCGTATGCGGCGAATCGCGCGGCCGAACCGAATCCGGATGTTGACGAGCATCGTTTGCAATCATTGCGGCGCTCAGACGATGAGTACACACCCGATGAGTCACATTGATGTAGACTTGTGTCCGTCGCCCCGGCCTTGAGTCAGAGAAGCTCTCTATGAATGCTGAGATTGTTTGCCACGTATCTGCGGAAGAACAGGAGCTTGCCCGGAAGCGCGAAGAGCTAGCCATCCTGCAAGCCGAACTTACCGAACGCGAACTGTACCTGACGAACCTGCGAGCCGAGCTCGCGGCATTCGAGGGGCGCTATTTGCGAGAGGTTGGCGTGCTCTATGCCGAACTCGACGACTGGAACGCGAAGATCACTGAACTCACTGCGGAGGCGGCCGGCACCGAGCAAGCGCGAACCGCTGCTGTGGAAGCGCGCACACGAGCAGAAGAATCGCACGCGGCCGCCCACGGTGAGGCAGCGAAAGCCGCAGACTTCTTACCGTCACCAGAGCTAAGGAAACTCTTCCGTGAGGTCGTCAGGCATATACATCCGGACAATGCCTCGGATTACGCGAACAGGGCCCTGCGAAACCGGTTGATGGCAGAGGCCAATCTGGCCTACGGGCGCGGCGACGCGGAAGCCCTGAAGAAAATCCTCGAGGAATACAAGAGCAGCCCGGAATCCATAAAGGGCGAAGGCGCGGCAGCGGACTTGCAGCGTGTTCTCCGGCAGATTCAACGGATAGTTAAGAGACTTGCCGAGATTGAGGCCGAAATCGCGGAGTTGACCTCCGCTGAGATTGCGTTGCTGATGGCAAAGGTTGAGACCGCAACAGCGAAAGGTCGAAACCTGCTCGCAGAAATGGCAACCGCAGTGCATCGACGGATCGACTTGGCGCGCAAGGAATACGAGGTCCAGTCCTCAAAGGTGGCGGCCAGATGACCGCCGGCGAAGAAAACCAGTCAGGTCTTGTTCCAGCGCAATCCACTGCACTCGCACGGGTAGGCGCCAAGTCCCTTGCCGCACGAGGTCACACAGAATTACGGAAGAGGGAGGAGGCAGAAGAGTGGCTTCGCAAAGGCCTCGAATTCCAGCAGGCCGCACCAGACGATCCTCATGGGAGAGCTTCGGTCAATCCCTACGCTACGGTGTCGCCGGTGATAAACAAGACAACTGGCGCGGTTCCCCCGCCAATCCGCCTTTACAGCCTACGTCAACTTCAAGCGGCCGCTGAGTACATCGAGCAGTTGCTAACCGGGAATGATCCTCAGGCCGCAGCGAAGTCTCTCGGAATGACGCCGGACGATCTGGAGATGGCCCATGTAGCACACTTTTTCATGCCGAAAGTGTTAATGGAAATTGCGGGTAAATCCCGGGCTGCGATCGAGCAGAAAGCCGGGCGAATTTGCGCTGGTAGTGCTCAGCCGATTCCACCGGCAGTTTCCTCTCCTGTTGGAATGGACGATGGCGTCCTGACGCAGGCCACGATGGCCAAGGTTGGACAATTATTTCGCACGTTCCAACAAATCCAGGAACAGGAGCAGAAGGAGCAAGAGCAGCTGAGGAAACGAGACGAGACGTTAAAAGAAGCATTCCGATGTTTTGAAAGGGCACGAGCTTGATCCGGATAATCCCGAGCTGTTGTATTGGTTAGCGGATTTCTATTGCCAGGGGTACGGGCTCTTGGAGAATGAAGAAAAAGCTGTAGCTCTCTATCAGCAGGCCGCAGATATGGGCCACGCCAGGGCCCAGACAGCCATCGGCGATGCCCATGCCCAATGCGATTTACCTGCCTACCAGAGGATGCAAAGCAAGCGGCCAAGTGGTACCAAGCCGCGGCGGAACAGGGTGAGGAACAAGCGCTGTGCATGATCGTTGACATATACAGCGCGGCGAAGGAGTGAAGCAAGACCATGCCGAGCTGCAAGGATGCTTCGAAATGCCGTGGCAAGAGGCGACGAGGCCGCGCAACATAATCCGCGGCTTTCCGCCAAGCTATATGGCTCGCCCTATAACAGCTGCAACGACGAAAATCAATAGATTGGAGTACGCAGCCGTATGCTGCCGTGCCACCTGTGGTCAAACAATTGAAGTGGGCGGACTGTCTTCATCCGTGCAATCCTAAAACTCGGGATTCCGTTTACGGTTCAATGCCGGGGACCACGAACAATAGGTGACGCGATGCGCTTTTTTCGTTACTAATCCTTCGGGAGCCGGCTTTCGAAAGTTGAGTTTCTCGCCAGGAACTTCACATATTGTGAAAATGATCTAAGAACGAAGCCCAGATTCTGGGTTGAGATCTGGGCTTCGCAAAATCGGCGGGTTGCGGAGGTTGGGTTACTGGTCGTTACCCACGATCAGTTCGGTGGCAACGGGCTTGAGGTAGCCGAAGAGGCCGCCTGTTCCGTGGTCGGGGCCGGCAGTGAAATAGAGCTCGGAAGCAGGTGCACCCGCGGAGTCGTAGCTGCCGGCGGCTGCGCTGTTGGCGGGGCTGATGGCCCAGAGGCCATTGATCGCGAGCGGTTTCCCGGTCGCGTCCTCGACCAGGCCGATGAACTTACCGGTGGCGGGATCGTAGGCGGCGATGGTTCCGCTACCCTCAGTGGTGCCGCCACCGGAGAACTGGCCGATAAGCAGGTCGTGGCTATAGATGCCGAAGTCGAGAGGCGCGAGGGCTACGCCCCAGGGTGCATTGAGCCAGTCCCCGTGTTCGAGGCGCTGCAGCAGTTGACCATCTGAGGAGAAGACATCGACGTAGCCGAGGCCGGGCCCGTCGGTTTCACGTGGGTTGCCTTCTTCGTGGAGGACAAAGGTGACAACGATGTCGTTCCCGATAGTCTGGACATTGAAGGGCACGAAGTCCCGAGGAAGACGTTCGTCGGTGAAGGGTTTGTTATTGCCGTTGTCCAGGTCGCCATCGCGATTTCCGTCCTGATTCGGTCGGAGAGTGACCTTGTGGAAGGCATTGTCGTAGACGTCGACGGTGCCTTTGGTGAAGTTGGCGGCGTAAAGGTAGCGTTTGCCGTTGATGGTGGCGCTGGTGAGACCAGTGTAGCTGGAGCCGTCAGTGGTCTTGACCACGATGACGGCGTTTGTCGAAGGCGGCGTGCTGCCGGGAGCTACGCCGACGGTTGGGTTCCATCCGGAGATGGTGCCATCAATGGTAGAGAAGAGAAAGGCGGCGGGTGCGCCTGGGGCAAGCAGGAAATCTATGGGGCTGGCGTTGGCGATAGTGCCAGTTGGAGTACCAGTCGGGAAGGTCTTGCTGTTGGGGTCGGCTTTGGGGATAGTCACGACGAGTGGGTTGATGGCTCCAGCGCCGTTGTAAAGCGTGCTCAGGCCGGTGCCGTTGTCGGAGACCCACCATGGGCTGCCGGAACTGCGGGAGAGTCCCCACGGATTAACGAGGTGGGGATCAGTGACGGGGGCTACTCCGGATGTGTTAGCCACGAGATTGACCTGGTTGTAGTGCTGGGCTTCGGCGACTGGGCTTAGCAAGAAGGCGAACGATGCAACTGTGGCCAAAGACAAAAACGTCTTCATAGCTGAATCTCCTGCAGGTGAGGCCCCGGCTTATGGGTGTTGTGGCATCAACCAACCGAGTCGGACACGGTGGCTGGAATTTTCGTGTATGCGGGGGAGGGGAACACAAAGATCCTTAGCGAGCGTATTTCAACCGCGAGCCCCAAATGTCAGGGAGCCGTCATCGCTCTGTCGCTGGAGTTTCAAGATCTGGTAAATGGCGTGATCGGTGTGTCCAAATCTCTGGCAAGCTGCTCTCAAAGGCCAGCTCCCAAACTCATCGAGCTCTCGAACTATTAAAAAAAAAAAGCGCCGGTGGCTCATCGAAGGACCGATTAGTAACGGGAAGTGTGCGTCCAGCGAAGGCTGGCATGATCAGTGGGGGCAAGTCCCACCGGGGTAAGCGTCCAGGCCCCGTAGCTTGAATAGCAGGAAGGAAGGCAACTGAACATCCTGAAGCCTATTGACGAAGCCATCTAAAGGATGGTGAGCGAGTTGCCGGGCGGTAACGCAAGTAAACCCGTATGGCCTCGAAAGTACTGCAATCCGAAGGCCGAGCCCTCACTTTTCGGGCGAAGGCAGCATGGAGCGTCGCAAGGACTGATGCGATGAAACACTTCGGCGGGGTTGGTAGGGACAGCACGGTGACAAGGTCATGCGAAGCAACTGGAGAAACCCTCCTCGTCCCGTCGCGAAATCGGCGGAGCAGGGAAGCCGTATAACCGGTGACCCCGGGAAGTCGGTGGAAGGCGAGAGGGATTCGGCCGGGTCTGTAGTAGCGAGGAAGCGGAGTAACGTCCGTGGAGCGAAGAGGCCCTGCTGTTTGTAATGGCTCTAACAAAACGGGAGGCAAGGGTGAGATGACAAAAGCGCCCATCAGTTTGCAGGACCTGAGAAGGAGTCTATATGTCAAGGCGAAGGCAGAACCGTCTTGGCGTTTCTGGGGACTATACGTCCACGTCTGCAAGATGGAGACTTTGCGGGAAGCCTACCAGATGGCAAGAAGTAATGACGGGGCACCGGGTATTGACGGAGTCACGTTTGAAGCCATCGAAGAAGGCGGAGCGGAGAGTTTTCTCGATCAGATTCGGGATGAGTTAGTAACTAACACGTATCGACCCATGCGGGCACGGAAAAAGGAGATACCAAAGGATGGGGGCAAGAAAGTTCGCGTCCTTTCGATTCCTGCAATCCGTGATCGAGTAGTCCAGGGGGCGCTGAAGCTCATCCTGGAGCCGATTCTCGAAGCAGACTTCCAAGAGGGGTCGTATGGATATCGACCGAAGCGGACGGCGCATGAAGCCGTAGCCCGTGTAGCACGAGCGATCGTCGAAGAGAAAACGCGCATCATTGATTTTGACCTAACGGCCTATTTTGATAACGTGCAGCACTGTCTGCTGTTAGAGAAAGTGGCGCGGCGGGTCCATGATGATGCGGTCATGCATTTGCTCAAGATGATTCTCAAAGCGACCGGGAAGAAAGGCGTTCCCCAAGGCGGTGTGATTTCACCGTTGCTCAGTAACCTCTATCTGAATGAGGTAGACCGGATGCTGGAGAAGGCGGGGCACACCACGCGAAGGGGCAAGTCAACCAACGTTCAGTATGCACGTTTTGCTGACGATATGGTGATCTTGATCGACGCGGAACGGCGGAGTGACTGGCTGGTGAAGGCGATAGACAAACGGCTACGCGAGGAGTTCGCAAAGCTCCGCGTTGCGATCAACGAGGACAAGAGTCGGATGGTGGATCTGAAAAAGGGAGAGAGCTTTACCTTCCTGGGTTTTGAATATCGGCGTGTACTGAGTCTTCAGCGGAAGTGGCGGCCACATTACGCGCCGAAGCTGAAGAAGCGGACAGCGCTGTTTGAAAAGCTCAGGGAGATCTTCCGAACACACCTCAGCTGGCCCGTCGAAACTGTGATTGCGAAAATCAATCCGATTCTGCGTGGCTGGGTGAACTACTTTCGGGTCGGCCATTCGAGCATTTGTTTTGGAGTGGTCAAACGCTGGGTAGAGGAGAAGGTACGGCGGCATTTGATGCGTGCCCGGGGGCGCAAAGGCTTCGGCTGGACGCGGTGGAGTAGCGAATGGCTATATGACCGGCTGAGACTGTTTAACGATTACCAGCTTCGTCGATGGTCAGGCGCGAAAGTCGCCTCAGCACGATAGGCCACATAACTCTTGGCACTAAGCAAACAGGTGTGCCCAGTGCGGGAAATCCGCACGCTGGGTGCGATGTGGCGGGGGCTGGAGACGGATTCACGGTTTGGCTACTGAGGCACTCCCAGAGGAAACGGGGAGCAATGGCTAGGCTGGACCTTCGGAATACCGCGCCAGTCCTCGACCCGACCGGACAGTCTGTAGGAATTTTGGTACGCCCAAATGTGCCCCCGGCGCTATTCACAACGAGCCGAGCCCGCACCATTTGCTCCCCGCATCCGCCAATGATGGCAAATACACGGCGGACCCCCGGAAAGGGCAGATAGCCCCCCCGCACCAGACAGAGACACACCTGGATGTGAACTTACAAAACTGCCAAAACCTATTTCTGCCAGTTTTGTCAGTCCCGATCTTTAATTTCCGAGCGAATTGCGGCTTGTGACGGAATCCCGCATCACGATACGCAGAGTGGCGGAAGCCATTCCCGCGATGGACTTGTCTCCACCGGTGCGCACGATCCGCGATCTTCTGGCCGGCAGACGGGCGTGAGCAAACGAGAACTTTCTTGCCTTGTCGCAAGCCATCCGAATGTGCCTGGATTCATCACCCCTATGGTGTTTGGGATATTTAGTAGCAGTTTTGCTACTTCATCAACGCTGGTCTCCAGGGACGGAAAAGCGAACGATCGAGATGGTGCGGACGTATGCAGCGGATCGGAAGACTGCGAACGTCGCGAACAAGACGATCAATTTGGAGATCGGGGTCCTGCGGAGCGTCATGAAACGCGCAAAGCTATGGCACCTGTTCGCGGAGGAGGTCAAACCCCTCCCTGTACATACACAAATTGGCCGCGCGATGACATCGGATGAAAAGCTGCGCCTAACCAGGGCTGCTACAACCAAGCCAGAGTGGCAGAACGCGCGCTTGGCGATGGTTGTGGCATTGAATACCACCATGCGAGCTTGTGAAATCAAGACGCTACGCTGGTGTGACGTGGATTTCTTGGCCAAGACGATCATCATCCGGAAGAGCAAAACTCAGGCGGGCCAGCGGATGATACCGCTCAACGATGACGCCTTGAGCGCCGTAAAAAGCTCTATACAGCCGCGCATCAACAATGGGCGAGCCGCATCCGGGCCACTACGTTTTTCCCGCCTGTGAGAACGGTCATATTGACCCGACGACTCCCCAGAAGAGTTGGCGCTCAGCGTGGAGAAGTCTGCGGAAGGCCGCAGGCATACCTGAGTTGCGCTTCCACGACCTCCGGCACCATGCAATCACAGAGTTGGCTGAGGGTCAGGCCAGCGACGCGACCATCATGGCAATCGCAGGTCACGTCTCTCGACAAATGCTGGAGCACTACTCCCACGTTCGCATGGACCTTAAGCGGAAGGCACTGGATGGGCTGGGAAGTCGCCGGCCTAATTCAGGGAACAAACCGACCAGTTGCGACACAAACTACGACACAAGGGACGGTCTAGGAGGCATTGACTCAGAGGTAAGTCAAAGAAAAGAATGGTCGGGGAGAGAGGATTCGAATGTCGGCACAGGTGTTTTATCTGGTTGTTCCACATGGTAAGTCGTGGCGCTTCAACGCATCCTGTCCACGTTGTTTCACCTCGTTTCACCCTGTACCGTAGTGCCGTGACCCCGCCGTGACCCTGCGCTGATCCTGCGCCCGTTTCTGCCCCTTGTCGACGTCAGACAGGGGGCATTTCTCGCACCGGGTTCTGATGCGTTCTTCAGGCCGTGATTTCGATCATCGTTGGGCGTCTAAAGCGGCATTCGATGACTGTTCAATCTTGATCGTTTCATCGATGGAGGGGAGCGCGCCTTCGACTTGCACAGGACCAACCATCGTCATCGGTACCGGACGCAGGCCCTTAAGCACCTGCAACCAAGCTGCACGCATCTGTCTCATTTCTTCTTCATTGTCTTCGTATCCTTGTGGTGCGTAGACATTGACCCTGAGCGTCGCTTTATCCAAATGTTCAAAGCCTAGATTGACTCCGATTTCGTGAACCAAATCAATCAGCAGTTCTTGTTTTTTTTCTCCCCATCTGGTGAGATCTCTTGTCGGAGATCGGTCGTTTAGGTGAGCGGTGTAGAGCTTCCACGCATCCATGATTTTTTTGTATTCGTAGAATTCGACCGGAACGCAATTGAGAGCGTCCACATGGCGTGGGGCCAGTTGCGCTTTTAGAGTAAGCAGGAGGGTTTGAAAAATCTCACGTTTTCTCCGATAGTGCTCTCGTTTTTTATCTCTTCGATCCTGCACAACGAACGCAAGCACAGGGCCAGCAATGATGGCGGTGATTGTCAGCCAACCCTCGAGTTTGATACCAAATAACACGATATGAAGCAGTATGAGTTTGGGATTACTATAATGAATTTCTGACTACCTTGGAAGGCGAAACATGGATGGTTTCTGGATATTGAGCGTCATAACGCCGCAATTCACTAGCGGCGGCGTTGTGCTTTTTAGCGGGGGCAAATTGTTTGGTGGAGACAACGGCTTTTGCTGGACAGGTTCGTATTCGACCAATGGTCAAACGCTTAAGGCCCGAGTCAGAGTGCATAATTTCGATCCGAAAATAAAAAGCGTGTTCGGCGTCGATGGCGACTATGAGCTACACGTTTCTGGACAAATTCAAGACAAGACAATTACTGGTACCGCAGTGATGGCAAATCAGCCCCAGCACAGCGTTGGAATGCAACTCGTAAGATACTCAAGTTTATGACTACACCATGCTCCGATTTGCGCCAACAGTGGACGTGGGCTTTGTACTAGCGGAATCGCGCTAAGGCTCCCGATGCGCTCCGCGCAGACCAAAGCGTCATGCACTGCTCACCACTTCGCCGCGTGACGACGCAGCGATTGCACGTTGGGTCAAGGTGCTATCTTTAAGTGCTGTGATTTCATCGATGCCAGAGGGAGAGAATGACTGAGAAACAAGTGACGTTGAACGATGGTGAAAAGCTGATTCTGGTGATGCTTTGCGATCTCTTTGATCACTTGAAGGTGAAAAGCGACATCGAACCTGAGTTCATCCGCGAAGCGATTCACTCAGGCAATCTGTGGGGATTGAATTGGGGGATGGAGGGCATCTTTCATGGAGAACAAACACCACGAGCAGTGGTCGCTGAGGTTGTCGACATTCTCGCGATGTGGGAACGCATCGAGCAGTCGTATGAGGCGCTTTTGCCTATAGAAAGATCACAACTCGAAGCCGAGATCGGATCCCCCCGTGTCCGCTTCGACGGATTTGATGGAAATAACGAAGTGAAGTACATTAGTGCGGCCCAATTTCTTATAGATCGACTCGGGAGATTCCGCCATTTCAAGGGCCGCGGGCTTAACTCACATTACCCAAGTCTTGAACCCCATCGTCGGATGGTCGCAGTCATCGAGCCGATGTGGCCCCAGGAAATCAGCAACCGAAACATGACTGTTCCACAATTGGCCAAAGTTTTGAATGCGAGGAAATTTCTGCAAGACGATACCAGTGCGTGAGCCGCTGCTGTTCACCATCTGGCCGCGTGACGTCGCAACGATGCCGCTGTTGGGTATTTGTGGCTGTTGCATCGATGCAGAACTACAGGCGACGCGCCGTTTGGCATCGGGTCGTAGGCGCGGCGATTGCAACCCGGTACACTCCACCACTCGATTGGTCGATGACACGTCTCGCAGGTGCCCTGTGAATGGAATCTCCAACATGCCGCTTCGAGATGGCTTGCAAGTCTGGGGAACATTGTCGTCGCGAGAATTGTAAGACAACGTGCGCACATTGAGCCGCGAGTATGCCGGCGATACCTGTGCCGTCTCGACGTGCGATGGCGCAGCGTATCGCCGCGGCATACCCGGTCACCGTCTTAGGGAGAGTGAGTTGAGGATTCTTCTTCCGCCCGTTGAGAAACTCGCGTTCGGCACGCGCGCATATTGCGTTGTGCCGTTCGGCGTAGCGTATGGGATCGGTTCTCATTGCTTCAGGGCGTTCCCGAGAATTTGTAGTGCCGCGTACAGTTGGCGCAACGCGGCCAGTTCTTGTTCTTCATCGTCATCGTCGGTCGCGCTGTCCGCTTTGACGGCTGTAACCATGGCCTGCGGGTTCATTGGGAAGGTGACGATGCTGCCTTCCCAGAGCCGCACTTCCTTCAGGTACCGCACACCGTCCTTGAAGTCCTCGACCATCGTGTCGTAGCCGATGCTCATGCCCTTCACTATCCCGGCTTTCAACAATGTGCGCGCCTTCTGCGCCATCGGCAGATCGAGCAGCAGTTGCCCTTTGACCTTCAACGCACCGGGTGTGTCCGTCAGGGTGAGTGTGCCGATAGGCTCATCAGGGCGATGCTGCCATAACAACGGCACAACGTTGCCGTTATTCTGAATCGATCTTTTGCATGCACCCGACACCATCACATCGCCGCCGTGGTCGACATTGCCATAGACGGCGAGGTCGCCTTCGATGGTGCCTTCGTCGCCATCGAACGATTTGATTTTGAAACTGAAGTCGCGCTTCTCCATGAGCAACCTCTGCAAAAACTTTGAGATCAATTGATCTCAGAGTTTTTCTGCGAACTACTGCGGTGACGCGCCTGTGAACGTGCCGACGACGTAGCTGGCCGGTCTTTTCACGATCAACGCCAATCTTTTTTCCGCGCGGATCGCGACCATGTTCTGCACGAAGTACGTGCTGTGCTCGGTCGAGATTTCAACCTGCATTTCCATGCGATCTCTGATCTCGCTGGCGGTCGCAGTTCCGTTACCAACGAGGAACTGACCCTTCGCGATGGAGGTTGTCGCGACGACATCCAGATCGAACAGTGTCTGCGTGATGTTGTTTTGTGCGCCGCCCAACAAATACCGGCCCAAGGTATCTTTCAACAGCCGCATCGACCACCAATCGGACGGGTGCAGGATGACGAAGGTCGGTTGGAGTTCCTTGCTCGTTTGGATTTGCTCGACGGCAGCGCCGATGGCGTCGATTTTGTTGTACACGCTTGGTAACAGCGACGGTGTGAACGCAGTTGCCTGTGGGATCAGGCCGTGCAAATTTTCGCCGGTCCCGTCGCCACTGAGCAACTGAATTTCTTCGCACAGATTCACGTAGTACGGCAGGCTCGAATTGAGGAAGCCCATCAGCTCGGTCATGTCGTCGATTATTTGCCTAGTGGCCGGAATCCAGGTCGCCAACAATCTGATTTTTTCCGAGAGTGAGTTGAAGTTCAGTTGGTTTTCCGGCTTCACAGAACTTTCCGGAACCGGTGACGCAATCGTCAACGGAACGCTGACACGCACAAAATCGACAACCTGCATCGTGGTTGGGGACGCGCTCAACAGATCGCGAACGAAAAGCTGTTGCCGTGCTTCGGGCGTGATACCGGGGATGCGGTCGATCTGCAAGACGCCGGTTGTCGCCGTGCCCACCGTGCCTGCGGTGATCGTCGTCTTCCGGCTGAAGAACTGGCTATATTCCTTCGCCGAAAAGTGCAGAACCGTGCTGCCCCGCTTGTCTCGGATCAGCCGCTGTACGCCGTCGTCGTCCTTCAATTTCTGGAGGAACGTATCTTGCACATCACCACCGCTGAACTTCTTCGCGAGGTTGATGTCGATGCTGTCGACTTGCCGTTGAAGCGCGACACGCGCCTTCTTTTCCTCGTCCAGAGCGGTGACGATACCGCCAACACTCGTATGGACTTCCTGCATCTTCGTCGAGATGTTGGTGATGAGTTTTTCGCTTTCAGGGGTCATAAGACACCTCGCATGTGGGCTTCAGCAGTGCCGGGTGGCGAGTGCCGAGCGATGCGACGGGTCCAATCGGCGAGTGTCAGAATCGACGGGCCGCTGATCGAAGTGTCTTGCGCAGAATTATTGCACATCGGGTGGTCCCTGATCGCGCAGAATGTTCCTCGTCATCCGTTCGTCCTCTGGGCTGAATTCCGTGTCGGCCTTCAAAACCTCGCCGGTTCGTTGCCGGTAGACAATCGACATCGCGCTGATCCAGCGTTGATGCAGCGTGAACGCTTCGCCCATCTTCTTCAGCACGAATTCCGTCTTGCCAGCCACCGTGTTGAGCTTGGCTGCCATCAGTTCACCGGCCCGCCGGTGGTGAGCATGGCTTCTAGCTTTCGAATGCGGTCTTCGTGGTCGTTGAGGAAACTGCGATACACAACCTGCTCCAGTTCCACTTGCTCGAGTCTGTGCTTGAGGGCCAGGACTGCGCGGATGGCGACTTCGTTCTTGGGATCGATCAGCGCGACGATGTCGTCGGTATCGGGCGCGGCGGCGGGTTGGTCGGGTTGGTTTGTCATTCGGTTCCTCCGTCTTTGAACATTTTTGCGAGTTCCTCTTCGAACCTTTCCGATTGGCGGAAAATTCTTTCGATCACGTCTGGCGGCGGCCCGGTTCGAATCGGCGGCCCGACTTTCCTCATTCGGACCACTGCGCGACCGCGTCTTGTGATCACAACTTGCTGGCCTTCCTCGCACAGTTTCAGCAGGCTACAGAATTGAATCCGCGCGGCTTTGACGTTTATCCGCATTTGAAAATTTCCTCCGAAAACCGCCGCCGAAAAACTCTGAAACCTGCGCTGACTTACGGGTCCCCCGTCGTTGGGTTCGGCGTGGGGTCCGTAGAGATTTGACCCACCCTACCCCATCTCGTCGACCGGTCTCAGCCGACGCGTCGGCGGTATGCCTCGTCGCGTCGCCATGAAGCTTCGGTTTCGATAGCGTGTTCCCATGCAAGGTTCACCATCATGCGATTCTCGGCATCGGTGAAGTGTGCCATTTCCTTTGCTTTGCTAATAAGCCTCGCGTGAGCTTGATCAGTAAGAATGCCATCGCGGTTACGGCCTGTAGTGTAATCATCCTCTGCGATGACAAGGTCTCCAGTGATTGCGAATATGCGGGCAACGAAAGTGCGCGGTGTTAGGTCAACTCCTGTTTCGAGGTCGGCTTCTTCAAACGGTGTTGCGTGCATGGTCATGACGGTGCTCCTTTCGGTTGTGTCGCGTTGATGGTTGAACTGCAGTGTTTCTGCTGTGAAGGGTTGTGAAGGGTGTGAAGGGTACGTTGTGAAGGGTTTTGCCCTTTGTTTTCAACGATTGTGAAGGGTGTGAAGGCTTTATGTGGAAACTCTCCATGTGTGCGCGCCTCATATAATTAACGGCGAACCCTTCACAACCCTTCACAGAACTCAAACCCTTCACACCTGCACCCCTAGTTTGTTCGGGCGCGAAGCCCGATCCCCAGATAGATATTTCCGTTTCTGCCGTGGTCTTTTTTGTAACCGCGCTCGTTGAGATTCAGTCCAAACGCAGTTTCGCTCAACACGTCCTCGCCGCTACGGTCGGCCCAGTACTTGTACGTGGAATAGAGTTTGCGTGCGCCTACTTGAGCAGTTAGCAGGGTGACGCATTCATCGTCGACGAATCGAGCCACTTGATCGCTTTCAACCTTGTAGGCCGAGGTGGCCGCCTGCACCGCCGCGCTCGTACCCAGACCATCTCGCTGCCACATCAGGCACCCGGCTATCGCCCAGTTGAGAATTCCGGGTAGTTCACCGAGTAGCTGCTCCTTCAGCGTCTTATCTTCGCGGCCTTCAAATGACACGCTGAAGGGGATCAACCGGATGCGACTCCAAAAGCCAATGTCCGTACCGCGAACGACCGGCAGCCTGTTCACTGCAAGCCAGAGATGATGAGTGGGGTCCCATTCGCCAGACCGTTCATACAAGTTTCGAGCGCGGACCCTATCACCACCCGTTAGCGTCTTAAGAACGCTTTCCGCCAACGGCGCACCCTCGCGCACTTCCTGAGAAATCACAAGTCGACGACCGCGCATGGTCGCGATGTCGTCACGCGGTGCGCGAGAATCCTGTGTAGCTATGAAGGTGCTGAAATCGGCAGTACTGGCATAGTCGCCCAGCATGAATCCGAAAGTCTTCATCATCGAGCTTTTGCCGTTTCTTCCGGTGCCATGGAGTAGGAAAAGACACTCCTCGCGGATATCACCTGTGAGCGAGTAGCCGATGCTGCGTTGAAGGTACTCGACTGCATCTGGATGCGGCTCAAAAACTTCATCTAAAAACTGCATCCAGCGCGGACACCGGGCAGTCGGATCGAAGCGCACGGGTGCGAGCTTCGAAATACAATCGTTGCGATCATGTAGTCGCAGTTGTCCCGTGCGAAGATCGACCGTACCGTTGATTACGTTCAGTGACCACGGATCAGCATCCAAGTCGTCGAGAAGTATCGGAATGTTTTCTTCAGCGGCTGCGCGGTTGAGCAGCGCACGAATTCCATGGTCGCTGTCGGAACGCATCGCGAACTTGATCGTCGCCTCGCGCTGCTCTTTGTCTGCGATGTTGAGTCCATCGGTGAATAATTGCCGGATCGTCGCCTTTGCGTAACGCTCGACGACAGCATTCTGATCGGGCGCAAAACGTGTTTCGTCCCAGACCAGCCACTGGCTCGACTGGTGGCAGAAGCGGACGTCCCCGCCAAACATCTCGACGAAACGTTCAGCGTTTCCGATTTCGGTCAGGACGAAT
>Ga0206976_1172_pt1 | contig 18528 bp, 24 predicted proteins | sample Alteio_BWOrgHeat_82_FD_152926 | JGI IMG/M metagenome (GOLD analysis project Ga0206976, IMG submission 152926) | Enriched cells from forest soil in Barre Woods Harvard Forest LTER site, Petersham, Massachusetts, United States -... | ecosystem: Environmental > Terrestrial > Soil > Temperate forest >... | reverse complement strand
TCGCCGAAAAAGGTCTGACAGGACGGGCCAAAGTGCAGGCCATCGGAAATACTCGATGTGGTCCACAACGCGCACAGTCGCGGGCGCGTCGCGCAAGAATTTGAGCAGCGCTCCATGTTCCGCTGGACGCAGCTTGCCCGCTAGAATGAGAGTATTTCCGATGGCCTGCACTTTGGCCCGTCCTGTCAGACCTTTTTCGGCGATGGCTTCGTCAATGCGCCCTTTGTAGGCGGCCGCCTGGGGGCTCACAACCGGTTCGGTCTTCTTCGGGGCGGATTTTTCAACCGGAAGTTCCGCGGGCTTCTTTTCCGCCATTGCCACATCGGGACTTAAGGGAGCTGGCGTTTCATTTTCAGTAGGACCCGCGGGAGTGGCGTTTGTTGCGCCATCCGGCTGCGCGGCTGCCGCAGCGGAGTCTTTGTCGGCGCGTTTCTGTGCGGCGTTAATCTGCCGGGCATCTTCAATCACCGGCCGCAGCTTTTGCACTCCATAAGCGATCACGCCGATCAGAATCAGCGCGATGAAAATGCTGCCGATGACGCTCTTCTTTTTCGGTTCTTCAACCAGAGTGATCGGCTGTATTGGCCCTGTACGGCGTACGACGGGGGTTTGCGTTGGGCTAGACGCTCGCGCATTCAAAGAGCGCGTCGTTGCCACGGTCATGGGATCTTCTGTGTGGTAATTTCGGCCGCCCTGCGCTCCCACTCCCGTTCCAGCAAGTGGCAACGTTGAGTTCGGCGCACCGAGTCCACCCGGAACACCTGACACCATAGTCTTGTCCGGGCTTGCTCCTGGCGCGATGCTGCGGTAATTCCGCAAATCCTCGAGCATTTCCCGGCAGCTCTGGTAACGCGTTTCCGGCTCTTTGGCTAGCGCCTTCATCACCACCGCGCTGATCCCCGGATGAATGGATGGGTCAATCTGCCGCGGTGGAACTGGCTCCTCGTTCACAATTTTGTAGATGACTGTAGTGATGTTCTGCCCGGGAAACGGCTTCTCGCCTGTCACCATTTCGTAGAGCAGCACACCCAGCGAAAAAATATCGCTTCGGCCGTCAACGGCGCGGCCCTTCACCTGTTCCGGCGACATGTAGCTCGGCGTTCCCATGACGTGCGCCGTCTGCTGCATGGTGCCGAACTGCAAGATTTTCGCGGTACCGAAGTCGGTGACCTTCACCGTGTCGTCGGCCGTGAGCATAATGTTTGCCGGCTTGATGTCGCGGTGCACGACGTTTCGCTCGTGCGCAAACTGCAGGGCGCTGCACGTCTGCTCCATGATGCGCAGCACGCGCGGCAGCGCAAACGCTTGGCCGCCATCGAGATGCGCCTGCAAACTCTTGCCTTCCACCAGCTCCATGGTGATGTAGTACAGGCCGTCTTCTTCGCCAGCGTCAAACACGACCACGATGTTGGGGTGGGTCAGCAAACCCGCTGCGCGCGCTTCCGTCTGAAACCGCGTCAGAAGCTCGGGACGCGACAGTCCCGTGCCTTCTTCGCTCAATTTGATGGTTTTTACCGCAACCGTGCGCCCGATCACCGGGTCGGTCGCCTTATAGACCACACCCATGGCGCCGCGGCCCAGCTCGCCGATAATCTCGTAACGTCCTGCTTTTAAACCTGTTGTTGACATCGCTCTTTTTGACTATTCGCCCACGCCACTTGGACCTCGTCCGCCCGCATCTCGGCTAGCCGATTTCAAATATCGACTTGGCGGTTCATCGAGGACACGTTTGCTGACACCCGGGCGCCCTATCATGCACAGTACCCACTAAATTTTCAGTTGGTCAACGCTACCAGGGTACTAGTGTTTCGCACTCGACACGTGCCGCCGCCGTGCTGGAAGGGTCCTGACCCGAGCCCGCAACCGCGAGGCCGTGCTCTGGGAACCTTTATATATGTATGGCAGAAGAGGGGTTACGGCCGCGGCAGCCCTTCGCCGGGGGACATGCTGCGCTCCGGCACGGGCACGTTGGTTTCGCGGATGGGGCGGTCGACTTCGCCGGGTCGCGCGGGGGCTTCGAGACCGTCGGTGAGCAGGTAACCCTGCAAAGCGAGGCCGTTGGTCCACACGCCTTCGAGGGCGGCGATGTACTCGAGCTGCAATTGGAAGAGCTTGCGTTGCGCCTCTAGCACGCGCGGGTACGACGCCAGCATCCGGCCATATTTATCGACTAGCAGGCTGTATGCTTTCTTGGCATGCGGCAGAATTTCGTCGCGATACTCGACGGCCATCAACTTGGCGTTCGAATACTCATCGACCACGGTAGCGGCGCGTTCTCGCAGTGTAAGTGCCACGCGGATTCTTTCCTGCTCTGTGCGGTCTATATCCGCTAGAGCCACGACGATGTTGCCCTGATTGCGATTGAAAATGGGAATCTCCACGCTTGCTTCCGCGATGCCTTCCCAGCCTTTGGCCCACGGCACGCTTCCCAATGTCTCGTGGTTGTACTCGAGCCCTCCGCGGAGCAATATGTCCGGAATTGGCTCGCGCTGTGCTCGCGCCAGCACTGCTCGCGCTCGTCCTGTGGCGGTTTCTGCAATCTGCACGGCAGGACTTTGCTTCGCAATCGTCTCGACGGCTTCTTCTTCGTTCAGTTCCGGCCAGCCTCGTTCTAGGTCTCCTGTCACTGTTGCGAGCGGCAATGTGGGCTGTCCAATTACCGCCGCCAGCGAACGCCACTCTTCCCGCAGAGTGTTTTCCTGCATGCGCGCCGCCATGCGCATGCGTTGCGCGTCGACTTCTGCTTCCAGCACTTCGGATTCGTCTGCTTGCCCGGTATTCATCAATTCTCTCTGCGTCTGCGCGGCATCTTGTGCGATTCTTGCCAGGTCCCGACGCGCTTCCAGCCATTCCTGTGCGGCCAGAACGCGGAGAAACGCCATCTTCACCGCGGTGGTGACGCGCGTTCGTTGCTCTTGCGCTTCGATCTCCGCCAACTTGGACTCCGCACCAGACACTTCGCGGCTCTTGCCGAGTTTTCCGGCGGTGACAATCGTTTGTTGCACGAAAAATCCCTGCTTGCCTCCGCCAACCGAGCCGCCTCGTATTTCGTCTCCGGTGTAGCCGACGGAAGGATTGGGATACAAACCCACTTGCTGCTGGCGCGCCTTCGCTGCACGAATTTCCGCTTCCGCCTGGCGCAACGTTGGATTCGTCTCGGCGGCCGTTTTTTCCAATTGCTCTAGCGTGACAAGGGGCCCGACGGCATTCTCTTGCGCGCGGCCCATGCGCGGGTATTCCGGTTTAACGAGCGGAACGTCACCGTGATGGTGCTGCATTTGTTGGTTCATGGGCATCGGCATCGGCGGAGCTTTCTCTTGGGCCTGGGCCGTGATCACCAAGGTCGTCGAAAAGAGAAGCAGTGCTGAGAGAGTCAGAGGTTTCTTTCGAATTTGGGATCGCGATGTGGCGAATGGGGATTTCAACACAGAGAGGAGAGTCCGTAGTCTCGGTGAAGATTTTCGTTTACGAGCCATGGGAGTGCTCCTTTTGTTCTGTCGTGCCGGCACTTTTTATTCGCTGCGTCATCTCATCGTATTCCTTATCCGGCAGTACGCGGATCAGTGTCATCATTCCCATCATTCCAGCGCTCCAATTCTTGGGCAGGCCGTGCGTCTCCGGTTTTTCTACGGCGTCATCCATTCCCATTTCCATGAACGCATCCTGCGGAAATCCCGGCACGCTGTTTGCATTGGGTGCGATCGGAGAATGATGGACGTGTTCGAACGGGACATCGTTCGCGAGCGTTTCCATCTGCGCCAGCGCTTTCGCGTCGGTCGTGTTGGCCGTTTCGATCGCGCGATCTTTCAGAAGATCCATCATGCTGTTCATCATGTGGTGGGGCAGATGGCAGTGCACCATCCACGCGCCAGGATATTTCGCATCGAACTCCACAACGCGGGCTTGCGCGACGCCTACCAACACCGTGTTCATCGGATACCACGTGGATTCCGGCGCGCGGCCGCCCTCCGTTCCGGTCATGACAAATTGATTTCCGTGAAGGTGAATCGGGTGGTGGTCCATCCCCATGTTGATGATGCGCAGGCGCACGCGGCTGCCGAGGCGCGCAATCATCGGGGTGATCGACGGCGCAGAAGTGCCGTTAAACGTCAGCCAGTTGTATTCCATCGCCGCGGTATTCGGAACGCTGTTGTTTGGCAATACCGCCCATTCCTGCAGGATCATGCCAAAATCATGATCCGCGTGCGGTGTGTATGTGCGTTCCGGATGAGCTACGAAAAATCCAATCATTCCCATCATTTCTTGCATCGCTCCATGCGAGTGGTAGAAAAACGTCCCTTCCTGATGCACCGAAAATTCGTAGACGTATTTTTCTCCCGGCGCGATCGGTTTCTGGCTGATCCAGGGGACGCCATCCTGATCGATTGGCACTTCGAGACCGTGCCAATGAATGGAGGTGGATTCCGGCAATTTGTTTTCGAAAATTATGCGCACGCGGTCGCCCTGCTGCACCTGAATCGTTGGTCCGGGGCAAGTACCGTTGTAACCCCACGCGTCGATGGTCTTGAACGGTGCGATTTTTCGCTTCACCGGTTCTGCTACCAGCTTGAACACTTTTACTCGGCCATCCAATTCATACGGCAAGTCCGGCAAATCTGGCGTGCTCATCGGCAGGAACGGGTCGGGGGCCGCGAGGGCCGCTTCCTTTTTCTTATGATTGCCGTACGGGCTGTGGTGACGCCCTTGCTCCATGGCGCGCGCCGCTTGGGGATCGCTCAATTGTGTGTCGCCGCGCAAGGCCTCCGCCAATCCGAACACACCCGCCCCGAAAAATGCCGCATCTTGAAAAAATCTTCTCCGAGTGCCGTTCATGCTTTCCTCCCCGAATTCGTGTTCAAGTTGGTTGCGGTGGAACCTATTCGCGTTTGCTGCAAGAGCCGAGCTAGACGCGAGTGAAAGTAGAGATCGCCGTTCAAGGCCAGGTGCGGCTCGATCCGCGCTGTAAATGCGCGATATTCAGGCCTGCGTGCGAAGAGACTTCTTTTCGTGGATGGATTTGAAACAGAACTTCAGATGCGGAGAATGGTGGTCAACGGAAGGGAATCTGACGATTCCAATGAAACTTGATGAATGCCCTGACCGGCCGGGCTTGCCTGAAAACTTCCAACGGCGTTAGCGGGCGAGAGGCGAATCGGCGCGGGTGCCGGATCGCTCCGCGCTCCGCGCTCAAGTGTGGAGTGTTCTTCCGCTTTTACCAGTACGGCAGAGAATTCCGCTTGTCCGCAATCTTTGGCAGGGGCAATAAGTGTCTCTCCGCTGAGATCTCTCGTGCTTGCCATCTCGTGACACTGTTCGGGACGCGCGCCCGGAGAACAATGCTTCGCCGCACAGAGCGGCGCACAAACCGGCGCAATCAAAATCGCCAACAGAGCAAATATCGCAGCGACGGCGCGCTGCGGCCTGCGAGAGCGGGTTTTATTTTGCTCGTTCATGCTTATTTACTCACGCTACGCCGCTGCAACTGTCTCGTCAACAATGCACTACTGCGTAGTTCCCAACGGCCCTCTGCTCTTTTGCCTTTCGCGCCTTGCCGGCAAACTGGAATCAACTGCACATCGGCGATGGAATGTATCGCGAAATCCTTCCTGGCCGAAAAATGGTGGGGCTGGCGAGGTTCGAACTCGCGACAACCGGTTTAGGAAATGATCGCTTTTTCGCTAAGTCGTTTGGGGTCATCACCTTTGGATTGGAACGTCTCTTGCTCTTCCGGGCAGGCTCGGGAATTGAGCTTGCATCAAATTTGCAACATACATGGTATCGCTCACACATCGGCAGCTCAGACCGCAAATTTTCAGTCCCGAGGTTGTATTTTTGGCGTTTCAAACGTACTAGTAGTGTCCTGTGGGCTTCCACCGGGAGCAGCTAATCGGAGATCATGAGCTTCGCCACCTGCCTGTAACTTGGCAAATTATTTTTCGCCAACAGTTCACAAAAAAACATTTTCAAACGTACTAGTTTGTGTTGGCGGGGATAGTTCTGGGAATTCTGTTGCTAGGTCGCAGAACAACCCTTCTGAAGCATAAACATAGGTGCACAAGGCACGGGGCGAATTGCCTTTCGGTGTCTCTTCTTGACACGAGTGCACGTCCTAGATCCTAAACCCTAAACATCGGAGAATAGCCCGTCTGCCCCAGGGAATCCCGTTGTAAGTCCTTTATTCACAATGAGTTTCCCAGCCCCCCCCTGACGCCACAACCGATGAAACGCCGAGCCGAGGTTCTGCATCATAGAAGGTAGGGTAATAGCCATCCGCCCCATGGACGTGGGCTCTAAGGCACCTCCCGAATCGTCCGCTTAAAGCAACTTACATCTAAAAACGGAAGTGATTGCGGAGTCGCACCCCGTTACTTAACCCGGCGGACGCCTCTAGGCGGCTATGGCGTCCGACACCGCCGAGGGTGAAACTCGGAGCCGCTGTAGCGGGGTGTGGCGTCGCAATCAAAAGAGCAAGGCAGTCCGCAATCGACATGGAAGGCTTGTCCGAATCAGGCTTATTTCGTAGGAGCTTCCAATCGGATTAGGTCCTTAGGGGCGCAGCTGCGGCCTTCCCCGCCTGCCAGCGGCTTTGCAAATTAGTTTTCGCCAGCAGCCTATAAAAACCCCACTTGTTACGTACTAGTTGGTTGCCCCGCACTTCGGACAAAAAGCCCATCGAATCGAATCAGGGATAAAGCCACGCCGCCCCAGGACGTGGCCTCAAGGCACACCCCGAATCGTCCACTCCAGCTTATACCCTTAGATTTTTTCAGACCGGAGCTGACTTCTGCTCGGACCCCATAATCCATACAAAGGAACAGAAACGCAATGAACGTAACATCCGAAGTACAGGCCCCACCTAAATGCCCCCCAGGTTTGGAAAACCTTACGGGTGCCGAACTGACCCGGCTTGCGGCCAACCCAAAACTCCGAGAAGTAGTTCGGGCCGAGTTCTCCCGGCGACCTGAGTTGTTTGACGTAGTGTGCCGTGGAGGTTGCGGGCGGAGTCTCCGTCTGTCCGACAGTAAACCTCCCAAACCCGACTGCCGCTACACCTGTAAAGTGTGTTGCAGCGATCAGTCGGTTTTGAACTCGCCGGACAAGGTTGAGAAATCACTCGAAGGCAAATCGCCCGGCGAACAGCGCAAGATTCTGAGCGCCATTTCTTCGGCGCGTCGGGCACGCGGAAGCTACCTAGACTATGCGGATGGCACCTCCGAGTATTGTGAGGAAGGCTATGACCAGCATCGCAGCGAGAAAGGAAAAGAAACGTCCCGCCGATGGCGGAATAACCACAAGGAAGAGGCCGCCGAGTACAAGCGGCGCTACTGTGCAGGGGTTAGCTACGTGGAGAGCAGAAAAGAGTTAATGTCGGCTGCAAAGTGGGAAGACAAGCTGACAGAATTTGGTTATGTCTGTTCAAGTCCCGACTGCGGACAGCCCCTTACTGTCAAGACCGCGATTCGCTGGGCAGAGGGCCCAACCTACGTTCCCGTTTGCCGCAGTTGCCGGGGCAAAAAGGCGGCACAGGAAAGGTGGAGAAAAGAAAAAAGTTGGAAGAGCAGATGATAAATGCTCGCCCGAATCACGTACATGTTGTGTACGAGATGTCCCTCAGCAGTACGTCCTCTTAACCCCGTCAGTCCCCCCGAAAGGAATCCCCCCGAATGCTAAGTAGTTTGACCGGCCTGCTCAGCCTGGCCGAAGCCGCGATTCATTGCGGCATCTCTCAAAAGACATTGGAACGCCACATCCGGGCAGGTCGCATCCGCACGGTCAAGGTTGGCCGGCGGACCTTTGTTCCCGCCGAAGAAGTGCTTGCCGTCCACACCAGCGGCTTGCCTGCCGCCGCTCCGCCAGGCAGAGCAAAGGGCCTAGCGCGTCTCTTCTAATCCTGCAAATCCAGCAGCCCAGCCTCCCAGGGAGGCGGGCCGCAAACCAAAATTCTCAATCTATCCAAGGAAGGAAAAATCGAACCATGAGTTACAACGATGAATTCGACAGTCTATTTGAGGAGACTCCGCCGGAACCTCGCCTCAGCACCGCGCAGGTCCGACAAGTTGAGAGAATCGCCTCCGAGCAGTTGATCCGCGGTTACCAAGCCCTTCAGCAGGGGGTAGCTGTGGTGCAGCAAATGACCGGGGAGGCAGTCCGTAAAACTGAGGAAGCCCATCCTGGTTTTATTGAGCGATACCGGAATCAGGATATTTGTAAAAAATTTATCGAGCAAAGGCCCGCAGTCGCTCGCGCCATCCTGAACGCCGAATCAGGTCAAGGCACCGACAGCTTGTCTGAGCTATATGAGATTTTCGCTGAGTCCACCCAAAACTACGCGGGGCAGTCGGACAATCGCGGCTCCGGTGGCCCAACAGCCAGCGGATCTGCTAGCGTCCTTTCATTACAGCAAATCAACGCTTTGCCTCCAGAGCAGCGCCGAGAACACATCGCTGCGCTGGGAGACCGAATTGCCGACATACCTCTCGACGACGGCGACTCTGAAAACCCCCGCTACAAACGCGAACGCGGGGAGTAGCAGCAAAATTCGGAAAGGAACTGACATGCAAACACACCACGTTGAAAACGACCTTTACGCGGCGGCCTTCTTGCTGGCGGTGGGCATCCGGCTCACCGACATTCGGCCCATAGGTAGCCGCGTTGTCTTTATTTTTGACAACGCGGATGAGCAGGCCAGCCGTACGGTGCGGACCTACACAGGAGGCGCAACCATTCCCGCCCGGGAGTTTGCAGCCGCCATCCAACAGGCCAAAACGATGCTCTATGAAATAAAATTCCAGAACTCGAAAGGCACTCAAACTGAACGCAATGACAACTCCCGCCACAACTACCGCTGAACCCGCCGCTGCACCATCTCCCGCCGATCCCACCACAGTTGAAACGACAGACGAAAAATTCTGGCGCACCGAAAATCACTTGCTCCGACCCCAAGACGTGGACGCGCTCTGCGCTCACGAATTCTCAAGCTCTGGCGGAATAGTGGCCGGGTTTATTCCCAAACGCGCTGTGTCTTTCCTCATCGGTGACAGCGGCCTCGGGAAGTCTCCGCTTGCCTACCAACTTGGTTTGTCTGTTGCGGCAGGAATTCCGTTCCTCGCCGGGATGGAGACCGAGCAAGGCCCTGTCGTCTATCTGGATTATGAGAACGGTTTGCAGGAGGGACGCGAGGTACGCCAGCAGTTGGTTCGCTTCCTAGAATTGCCAGAAGCTCCGGCAAACTTCTTCGTGTGGACGCCAGATCAAGGCGAGCTAAAACTCGAATCGCTGTGCCAGGGGAAGCCCAAGCTAGTGATTGTTGATTCCATGCGCTCGCACGACCCACAGTTTGAGAAGGGTGAGCACGCTGGCGAAAAGATGAAGCAGCTAAACGACCTTGCACGCAAGCATGGCGTAGCCATCCACGTAATTCACCACACACGAAAACCCGGCGAGAACGGCGTGCCACGGCTCGACGCCAAAATTGGCGACGGCAAAGATGCGAAAGATACTCCCTTGATGCTGTGGCTTAAGGAAACTGCGGGACACAGTTCGATCATCAATCAAAGCCACACGCGAATTGCCGTAGATTCGCCGGACGGAAGAAGCTCCAAGGCCGAGGCCGCTTTAGTACTCCGCTGGCATCGGAGGGTCAGGGGGGAAGCCGGCCCTCTCTATTTGGAGCGCGTCTGTGATGGAGATGGGGAAGCATTGGGTTACCGGCGCATCGCTGATGTGGCGCTGCTCGGCAACCCCGATCAAACAGCCGCATTCGACAAACTCCCACCACAGTTTGCATTCAAAGAGGCCAAGGACGTCTATAAGCGTGCCGATGACCCAACCCGTAAATTCCTTATGAAGTGTATCCAGCTGGGACTAATTGGGCAGAAAGGCAGGGGCTTCTATGAGCGCCTGCGGTAGCCCAGCCGAGATAGGTAGAGTACGTAGAGAAGAGGGACGGGGGAAGGGCGGGAGAAGGCGACAATTTCCTCCTATCTTACTTTTAGCATTATATATATAGAGAGAATAATATCGAGAACCCACTCTTTGCCTCGCTTCTCTACGTACTCTACCTACTTCCAAGAGGAGAACATGAACGATTCAGACGCAAAAACGGCCCTCCGAGAAATGGGCATCCGCAATCCCTCCCGTCAACTAGTAGAGGACTACATCCGCGTCCAGCAGGCCGAAGAGTGGGCGCTAGAAGTGCCGAAGCCCAGTTCTCAGCAACCACAGGAGCAACAAATTCAACAGCAAGCACACAGCCCGAATCCCGCCGAGCCCAGCCACAGGCCTCACCCCTCTAGCCAATCCAATCTCGCTCCTTTGCTCAAGGATCGTGGGGAACTGGCGCGGGAGCACGGTCCCAGGCGGGCCGGTCGTCCACGTGTGCAGGCCCCATGGTTCCAGGCCGTAGCTACCATCATGAGTGACGGCACGTCGCTGCGAGAGGCGCTGGCCGCTGTTGGCATTACCGGACTCACGCCGCCTCAAATCCGGTCCCTCTACAGAAGCACCGTGCTCACAGACATGCGCCGACAGGCCCGCCAGAAATGGCTTAGGCACGACGGACTAAGGCCCAGAGACCGCAGGCGCCACGCATGCAAAGGCGGATTGCGTTTGGGAATATCCCCGCAGTTGCTCCGAATATTGTGAAATTCCGATTGTGAGGGCGAGCTAGCGCAGTTTCCCCTGCCGTCTATACCAGAAATCCTCTCTGAGATTTTCTGACAAACGTTAGCAATTCTCTGAAAGCTCACTCCAACTGGAATCCCCGAGTACTCTGCTGGCCTTTTCCGGTGGACTCCCCTTAGGGACAGACGCTCTACCGCAAATTGGGGCGGGTCCGTCACGGATGCCGCTGTTAAAACTCCAGGCCCCGAAGGACTGACAGACTATTCGACCAGCCACACAAGCAGCGGACAAGCCGCATGCCCCCTCGTGCCCTCCTTATTTAGATTCGCGCCCGAAGAATTACAGAAGCTCCAGCGCCTCAAGGTGCGGATTGAAGTGATTTGCGAGGCGGAGGATTTGAAAAAGATCAGCGATGCGCTGAAGGAACTATCGAAGTAGTTCCGACTTCTTTGGTTTGCGCCCCTTCGTCCACGCGGCCATTATCTCGTTCGTAAATTCCTCGTGCAGCTTGTCTTCCATCTGTGTCCAGCTTTTGGCAATCGCGGCGACATTGTCAGGCGTTGGTTCGAGCGGTAATTCAAAGAGAAGCCGGCGTTGTAGGCCGAGAATTCCATACCTTTTCTTGAAATGCCAGCTGACTCGCTGGCTCAGTCTTAATGTATTGGCAGATACGGCGAGGATGCCGGGAATTAAAGCAATCGATCCTAAGGTAGGTTGACTAAGTTTGGAGGAAATGCCGCCAATGCCACCAATGACGCTTGCAAGAACCGTAAGTCCAATCATGAGGAATGAGAGTGCCAGACAGAAGTACGCACGCAATCGCTCCCTGTTGGCAGCTCGCGTCAGGTCTGCGTCAAGCCTGTCGATTCGTTCCTTAACAGTCATACCGCTTCGAAGTAGCCGAATCATATCATTATTACTTCAGTGTGAAACAATATATTGAATATCGTACTTAGTGCCTGCGCCGATAGATGGGGAAACGCCAACCAAAGAGAGCTAAAAGCAAGGATCGTCGCGGATTATGCGGATACGCAGAAGGTGAGAAATTTGGTTAAGGAGCTTTTGAAATAGCATTCTTTGGGTTCGCTAGTTTCATAGCAATCACCGCGTCCCTTCGCAGTGTGATGGCACTCACCACCGAGTTGGTCTTTTCAATAATAAAATATTGCGAATCATCGTGAGCAATCAACCGAAGGAATCTCTCTTTTTGAGGGGAATACAAGTAACCGTCATTCGTTTTAATACCCCCTTCTAGGAATCCAATTCCCTCTTTTGTGACGAGCGTGATGACGGGAAAATCTCTGCTCTCACCTTTGATCCCTAAGTCCAGGACGGCCCAAGGCTGATCTATTGTGCTAGCTCTTGCTACATCACCTTCGCCATCTCCAATCGCCTCGATGTTCTTACCAAATATTCCCAGGGCGATGACGAAGCTCACTATCATGAAGGTGAACCGAAGCGGGGTATTCTCTGTAGAGTTGTAGCCAACTCCTATGAGTGCAGGACAGATGAAGGCTACCGCGCCTATCGGTATGCGAAGGTACGGAGATTGACTGTGAATTTGCATTACGCATGCGACGCCCAACTCGCCCAGTAGTAACAATAACCAGATTGAAGGGAACCACTGGCCGGTTATGCGGCCGGTGTGAAGTAGAAACGGAAGGATCACAAACCCGAACGCGGCCATTATAACGAACTCCATGCTGCGCTGATCCGTTATGATGCCAAACATGTGGGATGCCGATATAGCGTCATAGGTGCTCGCGGAGAAGCCCACGTGACTTAGGAGCCCGCGGGCATAAAGAGTACTCGCCGCCGCATTCAGAAATACCGCCACTAACGAAATCCCGCCCAGTGCCCCCGCCGCCTTCAGAAGATCCACTGATTCGCTGTTGGCCATGGTAGCTACCTTTCTCTTCTGGCTGGACACGTTATAATCAAATAAGCCCCCGATTTCAAACCCTTCCAACCCTCCGTTTTGCAATGCCCCGCCACACTCAAGGGCACAAGAAGTATTTCAAATCCAAAATCCGAAGTTTCACTCCAGAACACAGAAGGAGTACAGAAATGCCCCGTAAACCCGAACCACTCGAACCGTGGATGCTCGAAGCCATCAATCTAATCGTTCGACAGATTCTAACCCTGCGGCAGGCCGCCCAGCAGTTGGGCGTAGACATTACCCCGCAGCAGGCCGACAACATCCAAGGCCGGTTGCGCTTTCAGGATGCCTTAGAGGAAGCGCGCCTGAAATACTATGCCGAGATCGGCGCGAATCCCCGGCTCACCAAAGACGCCGTTGTGGGCCAGCTATTCCTGCTCGCCCTGCGCCTCACCGAGGACCGGGAGGACGCCAAAGCCGCTGATGCGCTCTTGAAACTCGCCAAGGTGCAAAACTGGACTTCAGGTGAGGAATACAAAGACAAGCCCGTCTGTGGCAACCTCAGCCAAGCCGAAATTGACCGCCTCAGAGCGGAGGTCAACGCCAAGCAGGAACAAAAGGAGCAAGGAGTCAAGACCAACGGGCAGAAAACCGCGAAAGTGAACTGAGGAGGCTTGCTGCAATTTCACTTACCAGGCACCGAAACAATTTCTGGAGCACAGCTGTTCTAGTAACACGCATTCGGTTACGAGAAATGGGCGATCCTTGTGATCGCTCCAAAGTTGCTTAAGGAGATGGAAACTCCGGGTTCAAATTGATATTTTTTTCAGTGAAACGGAAAGCTGATACTCGAACAATTGAACGTTAGGCAGCCCGGAACAAGCCAATGACAAATCGGCAGTAATCTCGCGAGCAACGATAATTCCCCTGACCCTCTGTGTAGGCTCCGCCTGGTTCTTAGCAATCCATGCCATGTATCTCAGAATCTGACCCACGACTCTGTCGTAACCGCGTGAAACCTTCAGTTCTATGACTACATAATTTCCTTCAGGGGTAATAGCTAAGATGTCGATGAAACGTCCACCAACAGGGAATTCGACACCAGTGATCCCTTCTTCCTCGTACAATCGCAAGCCGCGTTCGAGTATGGTCAGATTCTTAGCCAGGAAATCGCGCAAATCGGATTCATACGCGAACTCACTCGGTCCTTCGACCTCCTCTTCATCCTCTACAGGCGCATTGTGCTTCACCGAGACTTGGGAAGATTCATGAATTGGCGCGGGATCATTGGCTGGGTCATAACGACGAAAGTGACTCCCATCAATCTGAAATAACAGATCTTCTTCACCGGGCCTTGCGTCGTAGTGGAGACGACTAGGCGCGTTCGTTGAAAAGCGGATCAGATGGGCTGAAATCGTTCCTGGTTTGATTTTTGGATAGCTTTCAACAAACCACTTCAGGACTTGGTCCTTCGAAATCACTTGGCTAGGCTGTGTGAGTAAGGATTCCACCATGTCCCGCATCAACAGCCGGACTGGTTTCTCATACATAGACATTGTGATCTCCCATTGGAATCGCTCCCTATCCCGCCATTCTGGAAACCCTCGAACGATGTTCTCCCGACGTCATAGACAGTTTGTCCGCGACCCAAAAAGCGAACGATTCTCAGGGAGCCGTGCGCGTATAATCTCGCCAAGCCTATGAAGACGCCCCCGAAGCCCACCTTCAAACAAAAGCTGTGGGTTTCCCTTGAGCCGATGGTGCTCATTCTACTAAAAGACATCGCTCTCTTTTTCACTGTTCTGGCGGCCTTGCTTATTGGCTTTGCGGGAATCGCCGGTTTGAGAGCACTCGGGATAAATCAGCAGCGCCTTGACATTCTCGAAACGTTTCATTTTTGGGCCTACACCGCCACTGAGATTCTATTTCTTTTGGATATGGTTCTGAAGACTGTCCTTGAACTGTTTAGAAAGCGCCCAGAATGAATTCACTTTACCGCTTCTTCTGGCTGAATTCGAAAGAGAGGGGATTGGTGTACGCCCTAACGGCGCTTCTAGGAATCGCGTACGCCTCATTGCGATCGTTGGTGTTTCACGGGCCTGAGCGGCAAGTAGCCATCGAATTGTTAGTTTTGATTGTGGTTGGTGTGTGCACAGGTGTTGCTTTGGAATATCTAACCAGCAAGAAGGGCTTTTTCGCGGGTTTGCAATTTGGCACTCAAACCTTCGAGTCTTGGCAATACAAACATGTATTTGTAAGAAATCTAACCCAACTAGGAGCTCTGCGGATCTCGGCGAAGGTAAAATACGCAGGAGCAATCGCTTGCATGATTCTACTGAGCAGCTCACGATTGGATGTTTCGAAAGTTCAGGCGGCGATAATCAATCAACGATTGGAGAGGGCAGCATCGGCGATTGAACCTGACAAGACCGCCGATCTTCCGAGCAGCCAGTTAAAAGCGAGATTCCAGAAGATCTCATCGATTGCCAATACATCGTTGGAGAACAAGATCACCGCTAACCCCGACCTTGTTGAAAAAGTCCGGAACAATCTTGCGGAGACGCTCAAGACGGTAAATCCGAGTAGCGAGGACGCTAGAAGATCAGGCGTCGCCGCATTCGTGGCGTTGGTCGCTTACGCGCGCTATAACAACGTTGCAATTGCTCTAAACGTTCCTACTATTTTGTTTTCTCACGGGGAGACAGGGAACTCTATGATCTCGCAAGTACCTCTGAAAAATGGTGCTAGTTGGTGGCAAGGGTCGCCAGAAGGAAATACAATTTTTGCGGAGCCCACGCCAAGTGCTGAGCCTGTTTTTCCTGTTTCTCATGCCAGGGTTGTCTTCAATGGAATTGGTTTCATGGGTTTTGGTTTGGGGCGACCATTCGTTGGGACAGATAACGAATCACAGGTTGTGATTATGAATGCGACCGTCGCGGGCGCGAGCCAAAAACTAGATTCGATTGTCTGGGTCAACATCAAGTTTAAAACGTCACGAATCATCTACAGTGGTGGGCCACTTTACCTAGGAGAAACCAGTTTCGAGAATTGTTTATTTGAGTTTGGAAGTGATCCAGCAAGCCAAAAGGTCTTAGAACAAATCAAGGCGGCTGGGAATCGGCCGGTGACGGTCGTTTCTGGTCTGTGAGAAATAAGAAAAGCCATGCGACTACGGACGCGGATTCACCTTTGGAAGATTCGCCGAGACCTTCGTAAAGCCGGGGCGCAATACCATCGGATTCTCCAAAAGTCAGGCAAAAAAGAGGACGACTGTACAGGAGAGGACTGGTACCTTGACTGGATGGTCGCAAATGTCTCGGCTGACTCCGACGAGATGGCGACCGTTTCAAATGAATTAGTAGACCAGGCTCGAAGACTTTACTTGCCAACACCGGCGTACGATGACAAAGAAGCCTGGGATCAAGACTATGGGAATCCGCCCACCCGATTTCTAACAGCCAAAGCAATGACCGAATTGCGGGCATCTGTTCGAAAAGAACGTGCAGAACGCCGGGCAGTCGCCGAATCATGGCTAAAGGTCCTTGGAGGAATCTTCGGGATTTTGACCGGCTTGCTCGGCGCCTTGATTGGTCTCATCGCGATTTTGAAAAAGTAGGACCGAGGCATGCCAGCCCGGCCCTTACCGTTTCCTTCTATCCAGTTGCATATTACTCTGGCAGCGAAGCCTGTGGAGGTAAGCCTCGAATCTGTCCTAGTCTCCATCTGGCAACAATCCCTAATCGATAAGAAGAAATCCGTCGATCTCGATGGCGAAAGCCATCCCGCCCGCCAAACGCCCAAGAGCAAACTAAAACAGATCGATTTCAGTCTCGAAGACCGAGAGTTGCGCGGACTGGAACAGAATCCGAACACCAAGTCTAGGTGGGCCAAGCTAGCCAGAGAAGGCAAAGAAGTTATGCAATTTCTAGAGCATGGAAAATACATCGCGGTCGTTGTGGACGGGAAAGTTCACATCTATAAGCAGTTCTAGCTGCTACCCCGCACCCCGGCACCCACCTAGGGGCACTCACAAGTTCGGGCGGTAGTGCTACTTCTTCAGGCTCTGCTGGTCTTTCTGAACTGCAGCGCACGCATCCTTAACCGAATTTCCCAACTCCCGTGTAGAGTCACTGAAGATCGCATCTCCGTCACGATTGAACACTGCGATCTTGTTTCGATGCCTGAGCGCCCCTTTGGCGCCCTCGTGGTCGAGGATTGCGGCATAGTTCCCTCTGTCCTTGTTATTCGTGATCGTATATTCCGGGTATCGTTGATTAAAGGTCTTAATTATCTCTGCAGTCTGAGGTCGCGCTCCACCACTCTCATGTCCACCGCCTGAACCGTTCGCGGCTCCCCAACCTCCACTCATTTCCCACGACTGGCTGTCAGCAACATAGATACGAGTTTTCCCGTCGCTTGGTAGCCCTTGGGTAGTGGCAGAGGTAGGTGGTATGGCCGCTTGCGGTGTCTGCTACTGTACCGGAGTTGGCGCTTGAGACTGCTGCGCCGCAAGCGAGATTCCGGTAAACAAGACAGCTGAAATGACCAGAAGCGTTCTGGGTGTACGCATCGTAGGTCCTCCTCTGAGCTACGATCAGTTTGCGAGAACCCTTTCTGCCACGCAATAATTCCTGGTTAGCCGATGCCGTAGAGGTAACTTATTGCATTCAGAACAAGATCATCCTTGACGAGAGCTTAGAATCGGCACAATGTACGCTCATATCCTGTCTCAAATCTCTCGTTGGAGGACAGATCAGTGCCCAGATCACGACTCCTAATTGCCGTTTCGCAAATTGTCTTAGCTATCCTTCTACTGAATCAAGTCCCGCTCGACATTTTCTCCGCGACCTGCACAGGTGCTGACCCGTGTCACGCGTGCAAGAATTGCAAATACTGCAAGCACTGCGTTAAGGACGGCGGCAAGTGCGGTGTCTGCAAATAGTCGGCGCATCAGAGCGGGAGGGATGTATGAGAGCAACCAGGATGCTGCTCGCGGCGTTGATCGGCATCGTTCTTTTGTCGTCAATCCATGCGCAGAAGAAGTTCACTGCGTCGGAAGCGAAAGAACATTTCGGAGAGACCGCGACCGTTTGTGGGAACGTTGTCACCACCAGATACGCTTCATCGTCAAAAGGCCAGCCCACTTTCCTTAATTTCGACAAACCCTACCCAAATCAAATCTTCACGGTCGTGATATGGGGCAGCAATCGGAGCAAGTTCAAAACTCCTGAGGAAGACTACAAAGACAAGAAGATTTGCGTCACCGGGAAGATCACTGCGTACGATGGATTGCCGGAGATCATCGCGGACGACCCAAAGCAAATTCGCATTGAGTAGCCCGGACCCAGATGCATCTCTCGGAGTGACCCACATACAGGAGTTAAGGCGAGATGGGACTGATTAAACTTCGCAAAGCGAACGAGACCGGAGACGAAGTGGGCGTGCTGTTTGTCAACACTGACCAGATTCTGGCGATCAGTGCAGGCCCGAGCACGACAGAACTGCAGATGTCAGATGGTCGCACTCGGTGGGTGAAAGACACCCCTGATGCAATAGTTGCGTTGGCAAAATCGTCTGCATGACGACCTTTTGGTTTGGGCCGCGTCACCCCCATCCGTGGTACGCTCCCCCGGTGTCAAGAATCCAACCCTGCCGCTGCACCCACTGCAAGACAATCCTCTTCGCAACCTTCGTTGGACAAAACTTCTGAACATCTGCTTGTTTCCGACGTGCAAGTACCGAAGGTACAATCCGAAAAAGCTAGCGTCCGTCCAGCACGCGCACTCCCGGCATCGCAGACTGTGGGTCGTACACGAAAAAAGCCTACATCTTACGAATACTTAAGACTTAACTAATAGACTCTGTTGTTGTCGTATCCGATATACTCTGATACATTGTGCTTACTAACTCACGCGGGAGATCGATCCGATGCTAATTAAAGAGCACCACTTTAGCCTTCATCTCCATAATCATGTGATTTCATTCGTGGTCGAGGAGCTAATCTGGTCTGGCGACTACCGTTGGCC
>Ga0206976_1180_pt1 | contig 18530 bp, 15 predicted proteins | sample Alteio_BWOrgHeat_82_FD_152926 | JGI IMG/M metagenome (GOLD analysis project Ga0206976, IMG submission 152926) | Enriched cells from forest soil in Barre Woods Harvard Forest LTER site, Petersham, Massachusetts, United States -... | ecosystem: Environmental > Terrestrial > Soil > Temperate forest >... | reverse complement strand
ACTAATCACTTATCTGCTTTTATGTGCCGCTATAATACAAGGCTGCAAAAAGGATACGGAAACAGGCTATGCCTATACAACGGCGCCTTTCCAGGCTAATATTAATGGGGCTACCTGGGCACCCAAATCCGATTCATTAAGCACTTCAATAACCTATAATTCGGCTACGAAGACCAAGGTTTTTAACTGTATTGGAACAGCACAGCAGAAACAGGTTGACATGACCATTACATTAAGTAATGCTGATGACAGTAATAACTTTACGATAGGTACTTTTAATGTTGACTCGGTTACTGTAACTATTCAATATAATACACAGCAAAAAAATTCGGCAGGTGAATATGTCTTTTTACCACATGGAACGGTTGGCCCGGGTTCCGGAAGTATTATTATTACGAAGATAGACCCGGTGAAGAAAACGATAACAGGAACCTTTTCCTTTTATTCAAGGACAACAGTTTACGATAGTTCAGGAAATGTGTTATCGATCAGTGTTGATAATATTGAAGCAGGCGAATTTGACGCTATCCCTTATACCTTCATCAGTAATTAATTCATACTTTAAAACAAGCATCAAATGTATATATACAATATGAAAAAACTTTTTACACTGTTATCGATATCCTTAACAACACTAATAAGTTTTAATGCAAAGGCCCAGGTTAAAAGCTATGTCGGCTTATACGGGGGAATCTCCAGTGCTGTAAGTGATTTTGGACAAAGTGTTTATGATAATAACCAGGCTGGCTATGCTAAAAGAGGCGCTACTTTCGCAGTGGACGGCGCCTATTATTTCTATAAAAAATTAGCCATTGGCGCAACCATATCTTTCCAGGACCAGGGCGAATTGAATAGTACTGATGTTGGCAATTTAGCAACTGGTTACACCAGTTCTTTTGGGGCAGATCAGGCAACGGTTACATCTGTTAACCGTTATCATAGCCTGAATATTTTATTAGGGCCGCAGTATTCTTTTGAATATCATCAATTTATACTGGACCTGCGGGCTTCAGCCGGAATAATTAAGGTAACATCGACACCTGATATTACAACCTCGGTATTAGGCGTGCCTGAGCAAACAGAAACTTTTGAACAAAAAAGTGCGAAAGCTACAATATTGGGTTACGGGGGTAATGTAGGCATCCGCTGGAAATTTAGCGATAACTGGTGTTTAGGCATCAAAGGAGCTTATGTTGGTTCGTCGGGCTATACGGTCACCAACGATGATCACACAACGGCTACCACCATTGGCCGCCTGGTAACCAAACAGCCGGTTAGCGAAATACAAACTACAATAGGTTTAACGGTTAATCTGTAAAGATTTTTCGGTTCTTAATTTTCTGTCTGTGCCTAAAAGCATGGGCAGAAAATTTCCGATAACTCAAATCCCTAAAAGCATAATGGCACCATTTAATGAGCTTATCAGCCGCAAATGCACTCGAAATTGCATTTTTGATGTATTGCCGGATGATGGGCAGGAAATTACCGGTTGACTAAAAATTTATCTGTTTGGTAGAGCAACCAGTCAAGGTCTTCATACATCAAAAAATGTTTGCCCTGTTCAGAAAATGCAATAGTAACTCTTTTGGCATTTGTAAATTGTGACCTGTAGGCTTGTTCGGCCTCCGCTTTTGTTTTTAAAATATCCCATCCCTGCCACGATCCGAGTACCAGTATCGGAGACCGGATGTTGGAAACCTGTTTTCTCAGGTCAAGCGTATCCATTTCAACGTTCATCAACAGGCTGCTTTTAAAATCAGTAGCTGCATCCCATTTTAAAATTTGCATGATACGGACGCTATCGCTTTCCAGTTTCTGAAGCTCATGAAAGCCGTCCGGGTACTCTGTAGCCCGGCGTATCGAGTCTTTTTTGGCGCGATATGATGGGCTTGCTGTCAAAATGCGTTGGTATCTTAACTGGTCCGCTTTGCGAAGCGAATCAATATTAATATGTGGGTTTTCGATCGCTGCCTCAAAAGGTACACCATCAATATCGATAATTGGGCCAAACAAATCCGGGGCAGTTGTTGCTACCCATAAGGCAAGTACACCACCAAAGCTAAAGCCAACCAATACAGGTTTTTGAAGGTGCTTATCACTTACGTACCTGATGATCTCGTCCCGTTGGCGCTTTAGCAAATCGCTTTTTGCAGAAGACGGTGGCTGCCCTGCAAAACCCGCCAGCGTGATCACATAACACTTGTAATGTGCCTTGTAATGCGCCACCAAGTCGTCAAAAGTTTCGCCGGCGCCGTTGTTGCCGGGTATCATCAGCATCGGTTTACCTTTGCCATAAATTTTCACACCAAATGAATAGTTTGAAGTTTGTGCATTTGCACAACTGAAAGTACACAGTAATAAGAAGAGAAGTACACGCTCTTTCATGCTATTGTATGGATAGGATAAATAAAAATAGCAGTAATTATTTATTATGCGAAACTGGGTAAAAATAAATGACCGGTACCGTAAAATACGTACCGGTCATTTTCATTATATTATAACCTAACTAATGCCACTGGCAAATTACTTAACAGGGGGCTTAGGTGTATTTGGTGGGTTAGGACTTGGATTTGGTGGATTAGGGCTTGGACTCGGGTTAGGGTTTGGCGCAGGATTCGGGTTCGGAACCGGCGGGTTAGGGTTCGGATTTGGTGGATTAGGACTTGGGGTTGGATTAGGGTTAGGTTTTGGAACCGTATCCGTCGTTGTTTTTTTGGTTTTCTTGTTTTTTTTGGAAGGTACGGTATCCCTTGCGCTAACTGCTCTATCCAAACCAATTACGGCCTTATCTTTATTAACTATAGGTTGATCACCTTTTGCAATGGCAAATTCAAACAATCCGGCCACTGATGCTGCAATAATAAATGCACTTAACTTTTTCATATTTTAATTATTTTTTAGTGATTTAGATATTAACTCAAAAGATAACACAAGATCAATTATTATGTTTTAATTAATTTTTTATTTTTTGAGGTTATAAATGATGCCTTAAAAACCATATCCATTGAATACTTGTTAACTAATAAATTTAAAGGTTCTAACATTATGAGGAACATTAGCTTAGTTACATTACTGGCGATTATCTGCATGCTTGCTGCCTGCAGTGGTGACCATACTGCGAAAACGGGGACAGATACTGTAAAAAACGGTTACAAGGCAGATACCGCTAAAGTATCAAAATCAAATATCGATACATCGAAAGTGAACACCAAAGGAGGTGACGCGGCCCTTGATAATAGTGCTTCGGGTGGTACAAAAAACCTGGAGGATACCTCAAAGCAAATGGTCAAACCCAAAAGATAAAATTGATATGACTACTAAAGCAAAAGCTAAAACGGGTGCTAAGAAATGGTCGGCTAAAGTAACAAGGGAAAGTGACGCGCTGGACCTGGAGAAAGATATATTTAAATCAAAAGACCCGGACAAAATTGCAGAATCGCTAAAACATTCAGCAGACGAAAGCCATAAGCGCAAAACATCCCCTTTCCAGAGTGCCATGTCGATGCTTAACTTTTATGAGAACCGCGCCGGTAAAAACCTATCAAAATGCCAAAAAGCCCCTTTAGAAAAGGCAAAAAATAAGCTGCGTAAATTATACGGACGCGAGGAGAAATAATAGTTTTGGTGGAGACTAATGCCAGGAAGGGTTATCTAAAGCCTGTACCTGTAGCATATATGCCTGTGGAAGAATGGTATTTTTTATCAGATTTTCCAGCTTAAATATGCGGCAAAGTTTGTAAACAAGTAATACTGGTTGCAGCCATGGTATTGTGCCGAGATTGAGCAGTTTATTTACCGCTGAAGGCACAACCAGTACCTGTGCTTGTTTCAAAACCAGGTACCTGGCCGGGCCAAGGTGTTTTTTATATTGACGGTAAAGATCAGCGCTGAAGCTGCTGTAATAAAGATTATGGGCAAGATACAATTGCCGCATTGTTTCCCAGTCCGGGTAGTTGCCTGGCAAACCAGCAAGCCCCATCCGTTGCCCTACGCGATAGAATACCTCAAAGACTTCAGCTTTTTCCGCTTCGGAGAGTTTTCGCTCCAATAACTCGTAGGAGCGGATGGAATAATCGATCAGCAGGAATAATACATCGAGGTAAGCTTCATCGGGGATACGGGCCCCGCGATTTGCTTCAACACTTTTATGAATGGCTGTGATCTGGTCGATAGACCGCAGAGCGGCTTCCTGCTCCGAAAAAATGATCTGCCGGGCGTAACCAACTGTAGAGAATAACCTGCCAAGCGGATCGGAGGGAAGCCGGCCTGTGAAATACAGCCAGTCGACCGATTTATTCAATGCAAACTCAGCTGACGCGCCCGCAAAGATGAACAGTATGGTATCGGCTTTGCCCCATATCTTCCGCACAATTGAATCTTGCTCTACAAACCAGGTGCTCATATTAAGGTAACCAAGAGTTGGTGTATTTATTGTAAAAGTACTTTGTATTACAAAGTTAATAATCTTCTTTTATATTTCAAAAAAAAGATCCATGATGTCAAAGAACACATTTCAATTAGTTTCACAACTAATTATATATGATAGAATGCCGGTGTCTCAGTTAAAAAAGACGGCATGAAGAGTTATTGAAAAAGGTGCAGTACTTGTGGAATGCTCACCCGGATCGAAACGATCTACACTGCTAAGTTAGCTAAAAAATTTAGCATTTGCAAATATTTGTGATAAAAGAAATGCCGACTGGTGTGATTCGGCATTTCTTTTTTTTGCTGACATTATTGAGGTTTTATCAGTTTTTAAGCTTATCCTGTTGCCACAATCCTAAGGCTTTGCTCACCTCAAAATAGTTATTATAGTTCACATTGTGATTCGCCATAAATATGCCCGCCTGGCCTGTTACGGATACTATTTTAAACTGGTAGGTAGCTATAGTGTAGGTAGAAAGTACAGGAATGGCAGCCGCAGCATTTAACTGTACAAAGAAATAATGAAACCTTACTGTGCCTACAGTGGTTTCATAAGCGATGTTATAATTGAAGTTGCCACTGCCATCCGTAAACTCATAAGGCAATGGTGCCCATTGATTAGTATTGTTGGACGTGTTAGGAGTAAAATAAACCAGTACAAGTCCGTTAGTTAATACATCCTGTGTGATTGAATTATTGCTTCTGTCAAAATATCTTGTAAAATATTCGGTATAGCTGCTTGGTGAAGTTTGAAACTCATATTGCGAATTCCAAACCCATTGGCTGTTTGTTACGGTGAATACGTCAGTTTTTACATTTGCATTTCCCTCGGGGCCTTGTAAGCTTAGTGGCGTTCCCCAGCCTGCTGACACTTTAGGGCCATATAAGGCATAATTGGTTTTATCCAGGTAGAAATCGCCGACAACACCAATGGAGGTTGCTGGGGCACCATTGCCACTATATATCTTACTTCCTGCCGCCCCGGTAGCACCGGCTGATCCTTTCAAAGAAAATCCGGTTCCCCAGCCGCCGGCTGTTTTTGGGCCGTACAATAGCCCGGTGGATAAGTTGATGTAAAAATCGCCAACTGTGCCCGTGCTACTTGCAGGAACGGTAGTTCCGCTGTAAATAATGCTTCCGTTTTGCCCGTTGGTACCTGCTGGCCCGGCCGGCCCTACTGCTCCCTGCGGACCCGTAGCCCCTGTTGGGCCAGCCGGCCCTACTGCCCCGTCTTTACCGCATGATGCTGCAAACACCATAATTATGGCTGATAACAGCAATAAATAGTTGAATTTTTTCATGGTTTCAATTTTAAAATGTGATTGATGTTTTATAACAGAAAGGCTCTTAAACACATTCTGCTGTTTGATACAAAATTGGATAAACCATCGCGCAGGGATATCAGGGCATCTACGCGATCACTAGCGTAATATTACTCGTTTTGCTTACGTATTTACTGTTATGTTTATATGGGGCGGTGTGCGGTAATTACGAATTTATTTTAAAACAAGTGGCGAATACGATCGTTTTACCTGAAATCCCAATATCATGTGGCCGGAAATTGATAACAAGCTGTATAAAGCTTTTGAATTTAAAGATTTCTCAGAAGCGTTTTCGTTTATGACCAGGGTTGCCTTGCTGGCGGAGAAAAAAAATCATCACCCCACCTGGAAAAATACTTATAACAAGGTGGAGATATGGCTCAATACCCATGATGCGGGCGATACCGTTACCGACAAAGACCGATCATTAGCATTAGCGATAGATAAATTGTTAAAGTAGAGGTATTTGTATATTTCTCATTAACTTAGTAGGTGTTAACCAAACGCTTAGCACTTTTATGAGATCATATACCATATCACTTTCGCTGGCATTTGTTTTACTGATCTGTTCAAATGCCTCGGCACAATCCCCGGATACCAGTGAGAAAATACAGTTGGTGGAAAGGGGCCTGATTAAGGTTACACAAACAGAAGGAGAAACCCCGGCGACGATACAGGAACGCATGGCGCATTATCATGTAAAAGGGGTAAGCATAGCGGTTATACATAATTACAAAATGGAATGGGCCAAAGGTTACGGCTGGGCTGACGAAAGCCTGCGGATCCCGGTAACTGTCCAAACACTTTTCCAGGCTGCATCCATCAGTAAATCACTAAACTCGGTTGGTGTGCTTAAGCTGGTGCAGGATAAAAAGATAGACCTGTATGCTGATATCAATAATTACCTGCACCTGTATAACGGGAAACAGTTAAAAAGTATGGGAAGCTATATGCTGATGAATGGCGACCAACTTAGCTGGAGGTTTCCTTATGATTCGTTATCAAACAATAAAAAAATAAGCATCGCAAATTTATTGAGCCACACAGGTGGTTTAACCGTGCATGGTTTTGGGGGCTACGAATTAGGTAAGGACCTGCCGGGCGTTGCGCAAATCCTTGACGGCAAACCACCCGCCAATTCGGCACCTGTGCGATCAATGTATGAGCCGGGTTTGAAGTATGAATACTCAGGCGGAGGTATCACCATATCGCAGTTGATCGTCATCAACACTACACATCAGCCTTATGACAAGTATATGTATGAAAATGTATTGGAGCCTTTGGGGATGACGGGTAGCACCTACGCGCTATTCCCGTCGGGTGATATAAAACCATTGCTCGCTGCCGCTTATTATGCTGACGGGAGCGTGGTGCCAGGCAAACACCATATATATCCCGAGCAGGCTGCTGCCGGTTTATGGACGAACCCCACCGATCTTTCCAAATACATTATAGAAACGCAACTGGCTTACGAAGGCAGATCGCATAAAGTGCTCAACCAGCAAACAACCAAATTAAGGCTTACCCCCTACATGAATAAAGATGCAGCATTGGGTGTATTTATTGACAATTTAGATAGCACGCAATATTTTGAACATGGCGGTTCAAATGAAGGTTTCAGGAGCCAGTATTATGGCAGCCTTGAAGACGGGAATGGTTTGGTGATCATGGTGAACTCTGACAACGGGGATATTATACCTGAAATTGTAAACAGCATAGCAAAGGTTTATGGATTTAAAAGCTTATACCATTCCAGGATAATTAAAGCATTTGCCATTACTGATACTGTTTTACAAAGTTATACAGGTAAGTATGAACTGAAGCCCGGTTTTATTATAGAGATAACACGGAAAGGTAACCAGTTGTATGGACAGGCAACAGGACAGCAGCGTTTCTCACTTTCTCCTGAAACACAAGGCAAATTCGCTGTAAGTGTTGCAGATATAGAAATAGAATTTATTAAAGACGATACGGGTAAGGTGGTTAAGGCGGTGATCTATCAAAATGGCCCGCATGAGGCGAAAAAGATAGAATAGTAATAATCAACAGAATAGTTTAATTACCATCAGCACCAATTATATAAGGTCTGGACACATTAATACTTAGACTCGGATACTTCCATTTAGTATCCCCGGAAATTTCATCCAGTGCGTAAAAATACCCGGTGCCACCACCACCAATAAAAACAGTTCCATCTTTAACGGCTGGAATAGCGCCATTAGGCAAAATAGGATCTTGCCACAAATTACTGCCCGTAGTAGCATCCCGGGCATAAATGTTGCCGTCGTCCGCCGCAATGAAAAGCTTACCGTCAGCTACTGCCGCTCCAGATGAAAATCCAATGTCATCCAGGCTTTTCCAGATCAAAGCCCCTGTCGACGCATCAATAGCATACACACTTCCCGGTTGGTTGTAATTGTTAACATAGGCGATATTGTACCAGCTTGAAAGATAGATAACGCCATTTGCTATCACAGGGCGCGACAATTCCAATGAAATATTACCCGTTGAAAATTTCCATTTAATATTTCCTGAAGCTGCGTCAAAAGCATAAAAAATCCCACTCCTGTCTCCAATAAAAACAGTATTGTTTGCTATTACCGGGCTTGCAGCAACAAATTGGAAGCCCGTATAATATTTCCAGATCAAATTGCCGGTTTTGGCATCAAGCGCATAAAAATTACGATCATCACTGGCAAAATAGACAATCCCATTTGATATCGCGGGGCTTGAACTAACATTGAAGCCAGTTTTAAATTTCCATTTGAGGGCCCCACTGGTAGCGTCAAGCGCATAAAAATAATAATCGTCACTCCCAAAATAGATTATTCCATCAGCTACTGTAGGGCTCGATTCTATAGACGATCCGGTTGTGAATTGCCACTTCAAATTTCCAAACGCCGCATCGAAAGCATACATATTGTCGTTTAAGCTTCCCGCATAAATAACACCGTTGCTGAAAATAGGTGACGAATAAGAAAAATTGCCTTTAGAGGTAAAGGACCAAATTAGGTCGCCAGTAATGGCATCAAGTGTATAAAGTGCGCCATTTCCTGTACCAATATAAGCTATGCTTCTTAGCTTGTCCAAAGTCACAACTACCACATACGATTTTTTGGTGCCGTTTTCTGCCGTCACTGTATAGTTTACCGGCTTGGAAAAATCTTGCCATTTACCACTCGCAGGCGAAATAGTAGCGTTATTTTGCACCTTTATTTGGGGAACAACATTCGCCAGGACTGTGGTGCCCGGGACAATTACTTTTATACTATCATTAGTAATACTAACCTTCGCGTCAACTTTTACCGTACTGTCTGTTAGTAAATTAAAAGCTATAATACCCGGATTGGCAGGAATACCCACAACATCTTTTTTACAGGAGAAATTGAAAATAGCGAGAATAAAAAAGAAGGTAATAAATATGGAGATTTTATATTTAGCGGAAAAGGAATATTGCATTTGTTTAGGCTGGTTGTAAACGTAAATGTACGATTTTTATTGATGTAATGCAGTTTTTTATCATATAACCGCTATTGCTTATAGCCGTTTAAAAGTCGACATCGGGATGTTTATACAGTTGATCAATAGTAATCCACAAAACAAACATTTTTCAACAAAGAGGGTAAAAAGCTCGTAAGCGTTTAACTTTACCCGATTATAAAAGGATAAACGATTGGCAAAAGATTCGGGCAAGGAAACACCTTTAATGCAGCAGTACAACCAGATCAAAGGGAAATATCCCGGTGCGCTGCTGCTTTTCCGTGTAGGGGATTTTTACGAGACCTTTGGCGAGGATGCCATTAAAGCTGCCGGTATATTGGGCATTGTGCTTACCCGGCGCGCTAATGGCGCGGCTACTCATATTGAGTTGGCCGGTTTCCCGCATCACTCATTGGATACCTATCTACCCAAACTGGTAAGGGCTGGTCAGCGGGTGGCTATATGTGATCAACTGGAAGACCCGAAAGCTACTAAAACCATTGTGAGGCGCGGGGTGACCGAGCTGGTTACTCCCGGAGTAGCTATTAATGATAGCATATTGCAGCAAAAAAGTAATAACTACCTGGCGTCTCTTTATTTTGATAAAAATAGCATCGGCATCGCCTTAATAGATATTTCGACCGGGGAGTTTCACACGGCGCAAGGCAACAGCGCTTACATCGATAAATTGCTGCAAAGTTTTAGCCCGAGTGAAGTGATCTACCCAAAAAGCCGTCAGCGTGAATTTAAGGATTCATACGGCGACCGTTTTTATACCTATATGCTGGATGAATGGCCTTATTCGGGTGATTACGCAGAAGAAACCCTGCTGAAACATTTCGGTGTAAAATCTCTGAAGGGTTTTGGTATCGATAAGCTGTCTTTAGGGATTATAGCCGCTGGTGTAGCGCTGCATTACCTGAACGAAACGGAGCATCGGAATCTGCAGCATATCTCTGCCATCAGTCGCATTGAGGAAGACCGCTACCTGTGGCTCGACCGTTACAGTGTGCGCAACCTGGAACTGGTTGGCTCAAGCAATGAAAATGCCCATACGCTGGTTGAGGTATTGGATCAAACCTGCTCGCCTATGGGCGCAAGGCTTTTGAGGCGATGGATAGTGATGCCTTTGAAGGAGATCAAACCAATAAACGACCGTTTGGGCGTTGTGGAATACTTGGTGCACCATGAAGATCTGCGTGAAGAGTTGAAACAAAACATTCGCCTGATAGGCGACCTGGAGAGGCTGATCTCAAAAGTCGGGCTTCAAAAGGCCAACCCACGCGAGATCTGTCAGCTTAAAAAAGCATTGAAAGCCATTGAGGTGATCAAAAAGCAATGTGAGATTGCGGATAATGAACCATTAAAAGCCATAGCCGAGCAATTGAACCCTTGCACGCTGATGAGCGAGAAGATAGAGCGCGAACTGAACCCGGAACCGCCGGTAATGATCGTAAAAGGTTCGGTAATTAACCAGGGGGTGAACGAGGAACTCGACAGGCTGCGCAAGATCGCCTTTGGTGGTAAGGGATACTTATTAGAGATACAGAAGCGCGAGGCGGAGCAAACAGGCATACCATCGCTTAAAGTAGCTTTTAATAATGTGTTTGGCTATTATCTTGAAGTTACCCATGCGCACCGGGATAAAGTACCGGCCGACTGGATACGCAAGCAAACCCTGGTAAATGCCGAGCGTTATATCACCCCCGAGCTGAAGGAATACGAGGAGCAGATATTAGGTGCAGAAGAAAAGATACTTGCGCTGGAAACGCGGCTTTATAACGATCTGCAATATTCCCTTGCTGAATATATAAGGCCCATCCAGTTAAACGCGCAATTGATAGCCCGGCTGGATGTGCTGCTTAATTTTGCTACTATATCCATCAAAAACTATTACGCCAAGCCGGAGATAAACGAAAGCCGCATTATTGATATCAAAGGTGGCCGACACCCTGTAATTGAAAAGAACCTGCCGCTTGGCGAGGAGTATATTACCAATGATGTTTTCCTTGATAGCGAATCGCAACAGATCATTATTATTACCGGGCCAAATATGGCGGGTAAATCGGCCCTGCTAAGGCAAACTGGCCTGATCGTGCTGATGGCGCAAATGGGATGCTTTGTACCGGCTAAATCGGCGGCTATTGGTTTGGTGGATAAAATATTTACGAGGGTAGGGGCATCGGATAATTTATCCTCGGGCGAATCGACCTTTATGGTGGAGATGAACGAAACGGCCAGTATCCTGAATAACCTATCTGACCGGAGTTTGATTTTATTGGATGAGATCGGTCGCGGTACGTCAACCTATGATGGTATCTCTATCGCCTGGGCCATTGCCGAATACCTGCATAATCATCCCACAGCACAGGCCAAAACCTTGTTTGCCACGCATTATCATGAACTGAATGAACTGAGCAACACGCACCCGAGGATCAAGAACTTTAATGTAACGGTAAAGGAAGTGGGTCACCAGGTTATTTTCCTGCGCAAACTGGTTCCGGGTGGCAGCGAGCATAGTTTTGGGATACACGTAGCCAAACTTGCAGGTATGCCTCAAAAGATATTGAGCAGGGCCAACGAAATATTAAAGAAGCTGGAAAATGAACGCACAGGAGGGGAGCATATTAAAGAAAGCATCCGCAAGGTGCAAAAACAGGCCGTGCAAATGCAGATGTTCAGTATTGACGACCCTGTACTGGTGAAAATACGCGATACCCTGAATAACCTCGACGTAAACACATTAACCCCTGTAGAAGCTTTAATGAAGCTGGATGAGATACAGCGGGTGATAAAGGGATGATTGATTTGGGATTTATTTATCTTTCAAAATCCCGTCAATCCTTTAATCGTATAACTAATAAATATTCCATTATATTAGTCTTCCAAACCTAACCACCATGGATGTCCTTTACGTTATATTGTTTATAGTAGTTATCATATTATTGATCACCAGTCAAAACAACCTAAATAAAAAGATCGCTGACCTTGAACTACTGGTAATTAACCTGCAGAGTTTGATCAAAAAACTAAGCGAGGCTAAACCATCTGCAGAACCGCAAAAACCAACCTCCACGGTCATTAGCGAAGAAAAGAAACCGGTGGTGATGCCTGATGCTAACCAGGTGCAGGTCCCCGGCGGGCCTTTGCCGCCTGAACCTTCCAAGCCCGAAATAATTGAACGTCATATCGAAGTTATTACGGACCCGGTAGCTGAGTTAAGAAAAAGCAGGATAAAAACCGTTTATACGGAAATGACTAGACCTGAGCCAGAACTTTCATTTTTTGAAAAATACCCCGACCTGGAAAAGTTTATTGGCGAAAACCTGGTGAACAAGATCGGTATAGCCATATTGGTATTGGCTATAGGTTTTTTTGTGAAATATGCTATTGATAATAATTGGGTAGGGCCAGCCGGGCGTGTAGGCATAGGGATACTATGCGGAGGTATATTGATCGGTATAGCCCATCGCTTGCGAAACAGTTATAAGGCATTTAGTTCGGTACTGGTAGGTGGGGGGCTTGCAATCTTTTACTTCACTATCACCCTGGCTTATCATGAGTTTCATCTTTTTAATCAAACTACCTCATTTATTATATTAATTGTTATTACCTGCTTTGCGGTTGCACTCTCCCTACTTTATGATAAGCAAGAACTGGCAGTGATTGCATTGGTAGGTGGTTTTTCCAGTCCATTTATTGTAAGTAACGGAACCGCCAATTATAGCGCTTTGTTTATTTACCTGTTAATTTTAAATACTGGCCTGTTAATTATTGCCTACTACAAATCGTGGCGCATCCTGAATATTTCGTCATTTGGCTTAACTGTAATTGTGCTGGCTGGTATTGTGTATTCATTGCCGGCCGGTGCTTACCTGGTTAGCTTTATTTATATCAGCATTTTGTATTTATTGTTTTTCCTGATCAATATCGCTAACAACATCAAAGAGAATAAAAAATTTATCGCATCCGATTTTAGCATATTGCTGATCAATGCCGGGTTATACTTTGGCACCGGTTTGTACCTCCTGACCATGATGCACGCCGATCAATATCGCGGGCTTTTTTCTGCAAGTATAGGCGGCCTTAATTTATTGTTCTCTTTTATCTTATTTAAAAGCAAGAAAGCCGAGATCAACATCCTTTACCTGCTGATAGGCATTACGCTTACTTTTATATCCTTAACGGCGCCCATCCAATTGCATGGTCATTTTATCACCTTATTTTGGTCGGCTGAATGTGTTTTATTATACTGGCTTGCTCAAAAATCGGGTATTAAGCTGATACAATGTGCATCCGTAATTATATGGGCAGCGATGCTGACCAGTTTAACGATTGATTGGTTCAACCTGTACAGTTCATCCGGGCTAACATTTGCCGTAATTACTAACAAGGGTTTTATTACCACTATCTTCTCCGCAATATGCAGCTGGCTGCTTTATATGCAGGCTGACAGATCCGAAGATAACGGTACCCTGGTAAGTCCTGATATTTATAAATACATCGCTGTTTTTATCTTGTTTGCGAGTGGATTTTTAGAAATAAACCACCAGTTTTTAAACCGTTATCCCGGTACCGAATTAAATGTTTTATACCTGGCGCTTTATTTCCCTGTGTTTATATATGTTTTTTGTTTAATAGCCGAACGGTTACCTGCTGCAAAATTAAGCTGGCAAATCATAACGATTAAACTGGCGTCAGTAGTAGTTATCTATTTACTGCTCTACTCAGAGTTTTTTGAATTACAAATCACCACGCTTGTTCAGAATAAGGTGAACCCAAGCCATTTTATGGCTCACTGGATAAGCGCGATATTTATCCTGTTGATACTTTATAAACTGATTACCACTTGCAGAATCAATATGCAGGATCATATTAAGCCGGTAAGCTGGGCTTTGGCTACCGCAATTGTTTTATTCCTAAGTCTTGAAGTATGCCTGGTAAGTAACTTCCTGTTTTATTCTCCCGCAAACTCCATTGATCATATCGAAACCATTTATATCAAAACGACATTGCCGGTATTATGGGGGATATCCTCGTTTGCATTAATGTGGCTGGGCATGCGTTATAAAACAAGGGTTTTACGTATCATCTCCTTAACTCTATTCAGCATCACGCTGATCAAGCTTTTTGTATTTGATATTGAAAACATACCTGCCGCCGGAAAAATAGCCGCGTTCTTTTGTCTCGGCGTATTATTGCTGATCATCTCATTTATGTATCAAAAAGTTAAAAAAGTAATTGCCGATGATGAGGACAAGTCAAAAAGTTAAGAATATTTGTTTACTGCTGATCGCTTTTAGTTTGGCGGCATCGCCAGCCTTAGCGCAAATTACGTACAGATTTAAGGCCGACCTGCAAAAAATAGATAGTAACGGAACCTACAAAATAAAACTGAAGCCTGGCCTGGTAGCAAAATGTAATGAAAGCTTAAGTGATATTCGCTTACTTGATCAAAATGGAAAGTTTATAGCCCATGCTTTAAGCAAGAATATATTTATTGATAACCCAGAGAATTTTATCGAATTCCCGGAGGTTAATTCAAACGCCAATTCAGACACTGCAGCGATTTTTATTGCTGAAAATAAGAATGGTATCAATACCGGCCAGTTATGGATCAAACTAAAAAATACCGACGTCAGCCGTAGTGTAGATCTGTCAGGCAGCGATGACCTGAAAAAATGGTTTGCAATAAAAGAAGATATCCCATTGGAAAAAGCAGGACCAGGTAATGAGCCCGAATACCAGCAATCGCTTTACTTCCCAACCAGCAATTATCAATATTTTAAACTCCAGGTACATGGCAGGAATAAGACACCTGTAAAAATCATAAGGGCAGGTATTTACATCAGCAGTTCGGCCGGGCCTGGGTTTGAAATGCTTCCCCCGGTTAAATTCAATTTTAAAGATACCGGCAATGTAAGCCACGTTTATCTGCATTTTGATGAACCGTACCTGATCAATAAACTTCATTTGGTTATATCAACCCCTAACTATTATTCGCGGCACATCAATATTTATGACACCCAAAATGGCAGCAAAGTTTGCGATGCAACAATTGGCTTCCCAGGCTCACAGGATATTTATTTTTCAGCAAAAACAACCCATCTCCGCATCGATATTTCAAATGGCGATGATGTTCCCCTGACTATTAAAAAAATCGAGGCTTTCCAGCAAGAACAATATGTTACAAGTTACCTCGAAGCTGGTCATCGTTATTCTATCCTCTGCGGTGATTCATTGGCGAAAGAAGCAAATTATGACCTTAGTTTCCTGAAGCATAAGCCATATAACCAGTTGCCTGTAATCAGTCACTCAGTCGTTTATAGGAACCCTGCTTACGTTATTCCAAAACCTACAGCTAAAAGCAACTTTACTTTACTGCTGTGGATAACCATTGCCGTGGTTTTAATATTGCTCAGTTTTTTGACCTGGAGGATGGTGAAGGAAATTAATTTGAAGCGGACTTAGCGAAAATCGAAAATCAGAGAATGTGGATATGTTAAAAATATGCCTCAACCTACCCACGCGTTTCCATCTACCTTTATAGGCATGAATAAGAGGTATTACCTGCTGTTGGTTTTTGCATGTGTTATCATTTTATCCTCTTGTCATTCTAAAAGGGCAGTGCTTAAAGGTAAGCCGGGAGAGATCGTTCAGCCGCAGGCATCTGTTGCCGAAAAGTATTCGGCTATCATGGGGGTTGATCAGAGTGACATCAAAAACGGGCGTTTATATGCCTTTGTGGATCAGTGGATGGGTACCCCTTACCGGTTTGGCGGATTGGATAAAGATGGGGTCGATTGCTCAGGGTTAGCTTTTTTATTGGAGCAACAGGTTTATGGCATCGCTATACCACGGATGACCAGCCAGCAAGTGACGGTGATCAAGCGCAAATACGAGGATGAATTGCAGGAGGGCGACCTGGTATTTTTTGATTACGACGGCAAGCAATTCAGTCATGTGGGTATTTACCTGCAAAATGGTTACTATGTTCATGCCAGTTCATCAAAAGGGGTGATCATTGTCAAACTTCACGACCCTTATACCTACAAATATTTTTCGCGGTGCGGATCTGTAATAGCTACGGATGATACTACTACTTCTTCGGGTAAATAACCCTGGTAATTCATCTCCGCTGAAAAACTAATTCAGTACCTTTGCAGCGCTATGCCTGAAGAAAAGGAGAGTTATAGTTTCTGGACCAAATACAAGCACTTCGCCAGTACCGAGATACTGCTTTATATCATCATGATCATAGGCATTATACTCGGCATTATCATTTTTAGCTGATCAGTTTTTAACCAGCACTACATTATAATAATCAGCGTCTTTTGCGGATTGGAAAAAATCCACCAGGTCGGGGTATGTATCCTTATTGTAGGTGCCATCCTTTACCTGGAACTTTCGCTTATAGATCAACTGGTCGCCATTAATGGTCATTGTTGCGGTAAAATTGCCAAAGGGTTTATCGATAAATACTTTTAACGGCTCCGATTCCAAATGATAGCCTTTGGGTAGGGTATAAATTATTTCATCCTCATTGGTATAGCCCCTGTTTATTTCTACCGGGTTGAGGCGGTTCCTGACCTGGCGCGGCACCTTTGTGATGCGATCGACCGAATTAAGCGAAAAATAAAGTTTGCCATCACTTACCGAGCCATATTCGCGCGCTGACAATTTTATGTTTTCAGAAGTGGAGGGCTTCATGCTTTTATCCTGTTTATATTCCAGTTTTTCAATTTCAAGGTTATTTATCGGGTAAACCCTTTTTATATCCTTTTTTCTCTCAACAGGTGCTTCATCTATCAGCCAATCCATTTCCTCATAATCAGCGCCTTTAAATACGGTTTCTATATCCCCGCTTAATTCTCCGCTCTCATTGATAACGAAATTAGCTTTTCGTTTCTCCAGGTTTTCTTCAGTGGTATATTTAGGGGTGTGCATCAGTTTACCGCCTTCGGGGGTGCAGGCCAATACATTGCGATCATCTGTAAAGGGGCCTAAATAACCGAAGGGTATTGTTTGGTTGGTACAGTCGGCCCAGGTAGTATCGTTTTTAAAAGGCAGGCATAAGATGATGTGGTTACCTTGATCCCCACTAGCGAAATCATCGATAAAATTAACTTTATAATCATCGTCTGCCTGTACTCGGCAATAGTAAGAATTAATATTAACTGCTTTGAGCAATGCCTGGGTATAATTCACCAGTGCTTTGCAATCGCCATAGTTCTGCCTGTCTACATCCGATGCCAAAAAAGGTTGGTTACCGCCAATACCTACCTGTACACTTATATAGTGGGTTTTCCCCTGCATGTATTCATATACTTTTTTAGCCTTTAATTTGGGGTCGTCAATATCTTTCGTGATATCTTTTATATGCTCAATAGTTTCTGCAGGTAAATCTTGCCGGTTGGCCACCCATTTATCGTATTCCCACTTACCCAATTCTTTCCAGTTCGTGAATGACCCGCTTAGGCCATAATAAATAAACTTTTCAGGCGCTATTTTCACGCTGGTAAGGTAAGCTGCACTATAAGGACTATACGGCTCATCTTTTACGGCTTTCATATGTTGTATTTGCCAGGTATAAGTTTTCAGCCCGCTTTTAGTGCTGTCTACAGTTACTTTTCCGGGTAAGTTCACTTCTTTGTAACGGATATTAAAATCAGGCTTGCAGATAAACGTGAACTTGCTTTTTTCAACCGAAAGACCAGTTTTCGGATTTGGCTCCCATGTATCAAAGTCAAGCGATTGTTTTGAGCGTATCTCGTACTCATACTCTACGGTATACGGGTAGTCATTAACCGCGGGCATGTAGTGTTTCACTCTCGAATCTTCAAATAATGAGAAATTGTCCACGGCACTTACATCTTCAAAATCGCTTTCGGAGAATTTAGCTGTTTGCTTGCCAAACTCATTATAGACCATTCCTTTAACATTTTTCAGAATGTTGCTTTTGTCATGCTCAATAACGATCCGTGCATCGTCATCACCATTTTTATTTAAAATAGTGATCGCTTTTTTATAATGATAGATAACATTATCCAGATCTTTTACATCGATGGTTACCTCCTCATTACGCACTACAGCGCTTGCATAGGGGAGCAGGTCCTTTGAGATAAGGCTTGCATCATAATTGTTTTGGGCTATGGCATTTGCGCAAAATAGCAGCAGGAATAAAGTAATAGTGATCCGTCCCATCATTTCTTTTTAAATACTATCTCATTTTTTTCCGCAAGGATGATCTTGTTGTATAGTTCCTTTAGATAAGGGTATTCTTCGGGCGCATAAATAGATTTA
>Ga0206976_1179_pt1 | contig 18574 bp, 15 predicted proteins | sample Alteio_BWOrgHeat_82_FD_152926 | JGI IMG/M metagenome (GOLD analysis project Ga0206976, IMG submission 152926) | Enriched cells from forest soil in Barre Woods Harvard Forest LTER site, Petersham, Massachusetts, United States -... | ecosystem: Environmental > Terrestrial > Soil > Temperate forest >... | reverse complement strand
CGAAGTTCCCCTCCTCCAGGGCCGCGATTTCACCGAAGCCGACTTCGACACACCGCACATCGTCATCGTGAGCGAAACCTTCGCCAAAAAGAATTGGCCTAACGAAAGCCCCCTAGGCAAGCGCCTCCGTTTCGGCCCTCCCAAAAACAACGAGCCGTGGCACACCGTCGTCGGCGTCGTCGCCGATGCCAAGCACGGCGCCTACAAAGGCGAAGACCGCGCAAGCGTCTATCTCCCCTACAGCTCCGACATCACGCCCAACGTCTTGCTCGTCCGAACCACCGGCGATCCTTTGCAACTCCAGCAATCCCTTCGCTCTCGCATCGCCGCCATCGACCCCGACATCGTCGTCAGCCGCGTCTTTAGCCTCGAGCAAATCATCGCCCGGGTTTCGTGGCAAGACCGTTTCCTCACCGTCCTGTTCAGCGCGTTCGCCGCGCTGGCCTTCTTACTCGCGGCCGTCGGCCTCTACGCCACAGTCTCCTACTCCGTCTCACTTAGTACGCACGAGATCGGCGTCCGCATGGCACTTGGGGCCTCGGTTTCTCGTGTTCGCGGCATGATCCTGGGCCAAGGCATGACCCTCGCCGGCGCGGGCCTGCTCATTGGTCTCGTCGTCGCTTTCGCGCTGGCGCGCTTGCTCAAAACCCAGCTCTACGAAATTTCGCCCAATGACCCGGCCACCTACATCGCTGTCCTCATTGTTCTGATTGTGGTCGCGGCGCTGGCGGCCTTTTTGCCCACTCGCCGCGCGACTCGGGTCGATCCCGTCGTCGCCCTGCGCCACGAGTAACATTTCCAATCGCATGCATGGCTAAGCTGCCGCCAAACGTCAGCGCGGTAATCTGGCAGATGGACTTGAACAAGCGGCGGCAGTAGCATTCCCCTATGAAGAAAGTGAAATCTGTCGGCCGTAGTTCCGTAGCGAAAGGAAAAGCCGCTCCGAAAAACGTCGAGGAATACCTTGCCGGCGTTCCTGAACCAGCCCTCAGCACCTTCACCAAACTTCGCGCGGCAATCCAGTCTGCTGTGCCGGCGGAAGCCGCCGAGATCATCAGCTATCGGATTCCCGCGTTTAAGCATGAGCGCGTGTTGGTATGGTTCGCCGCGTTTTCGAACCACTGCAGCCTGTTTCCCACCGCCGCGGTTATCGAAGCCTTTAAGAACGAACTGAAAGGCTTTTCCACCTCTAAGGGGACCATCCACTTCCCCACGGACAAGCCCCTCCCGATTGCGCTGATCAAAAAGCTCGTGAAGGCCCGAGTCGCACTGGACAAAGCTAAGAAATAGCACCGACCGGGTAGCCATCCGCGTCTCCAATGATGCGCTTTCTGGCTTGCTGCTTCGCGCTTGGCCTCGGCGGTATCGATTGTCGGGAAACTGCGGTTGTGCTAGGCTTTGCGGTGCGGAAATTAGCCTGGCCGAGCGCCACGCAAGTCCCAGCGTCGCAAACGTTCTCTCCTTACCGTTCCTCAACAGAGCTTTCCCGAGGGGAAGACTCTCTTCGGAGAAACCAAACGAACGGCTCGGGCTATTCGATGACCAGCTCCCTCGGAGCTTGGCCATCAAAAGGAACTGGATAAGCCCATGTCCGGTACACAAACAGCTTCAAAGACCGAGAAAGAGACCGTCGAGATCAAACTTGCGCATTCGCCCGATTCCGACGATGCCTTTATGTTTTATGCGCTGGCGACCCATAAGCTGCTGACGCCCGGTTACAAATACACCCACGTCCTTTCCGACATCCAAACCCTGAACGAAGCTGCCCTTACGGAAACCTACGACGTGACCGCTGTAAGCTTCGCGGCCTATCCGAGCTTGCGCGATAAATACGTTCTGCTCGATTGCGGCGCCAGCTTCGGCGAGAATTACGGACCCATCGTTGTCTCATCTAAATCCATGAAAAAGGAAGATTTAGCCGGGAAGCGCATCGGCGTCCCGGGCCTCAAGACGACTGCCTATCTCACCTTGAAACTCTTCGAACCAGACTTTGAGCCGGTTGTAATGGCCTTCGACAAGATTCTGGACGCAGTTAAGAACGATGTCGTGGAAGCGGGCCTGCTGATTCACGAAGGACAGCTGCTCTTTCCTCAGCTCGGCATGCACCGCGTCATAGACTTGGGCGTTTGGTGGCACGAACAAACCGGTCTTCCGCTACCGCTCGGTGGAAACGCGGTGCGCCGTGCACTGGGTCCGGCCCTGGGCTTGCAAATCGCTAAAACCATTAAGGATAGCGTCGAGTACGGCCTCGAACACCGCGAAGAAGCCCTGAACTATGCCATGCAGTTTGCCCGTGACATGGAAACCGAAATCGCTGACAAGTTTGTCGGAATGTACGTCAATCGCTGGACGCTCGGCTACGGCGACCGCGGCAAGCAAGCCGTTAAAACGCTGATTGAACGGGGTACAGCGGCTGGTCTGCTGCCCGGTCCGCCGGACGTCGAATTCCTCAGCGAACAATAGAAAATAAAACGCTTAGCGAATCTCGCGACTCTGCCCGGAGATCCTCAGCCATCGGGCCAACCTGTACCAGCTCGTCCGAAGGACCAATCAAAGAAGGCGGCATATTCAACCAAGCGGCTGAATACGGAATCAGTGCGCGGGTTCCCGTTCCGGCGTGAACCACAGGTCTTGATAGTCAAAGCTGAAATCGGCCAGCGGCGAAACCGCAGCCATTCTGAAATGGTCGATGCTGCCGTCGGGATTCAGCGTAAACGTCACAAACGCGTCTTCGATGGTTCGGTCGCGCCAATGCGCCTTGAAGGTGTCGTACTGCCAGTGCTGCAGATCCGCCACCGCCTTCGGCGTGTGGTCCATGCTGAACACCAGCCCAGAGCTTTCTTGCTTGATGGTTATCGGTCCATACCAGGCATCGTTGTAAGTTCCTGCGTACTTTTCCATCGGCAGCGAAGGCTTGGAATTCGCGGCGCGCCCTTTGCCGTTCGCCTCGAGAATTTGCTGAACTCCCTTTTCTTGCAGGTCTTCCGCGGTTTTGAAGGCCGTCGTCCAATCTGTCGGCGGCACTCCAAAGTAAGAATCCAAGATGTGATACAAGATGGATTCGAAAGCGGCGCCGTCTTCCGCGTTCGTAAAAACCAGAATTCCCAGATTTTCTTCCGGCACCAGCATCACACGCGTCACAAAGCCCGAGACGCCGCCGGAATGGCCCACCAACTTGCGCCCGTGGTAGTCTTGGACTCCCCATCCCAGCGCGTATGCCGCGAATTTCGGCCGCAAAGCCGCCAGTGGAGACTCTCCTCCGTCGCCGATCGGCAAAAGCGTCTGACCAGTCCACATCTCGCGCGACTGCGCCTCGCTGAAAAGACGCTGCTCGCTGCCAGGAAATTTTCCGTGATTAAGCTGCAGCAGGACCCATTTGGACATTTCCGCCACCGAGGAGTTGATCGCTCCCGCTGGCGCCGCGTTGTCCAAATCCATAAACGGGACGACTTGGAGCTTGCCGTCGACCTTTGAGTGCGGCCACGCATAGTTATCGCCGGGATTGAAAGCAGTGACGCTCAAATTCGAAGTCTTCATCCCCAACGGCATCAGAATCTTTTCGCGAACGTACTCTTCCCACGGCTTCCCCGTGACCGCCGGAATAATCTGCCCTGCCGCGATGTACATCAAATTATCGTACGCAAAGCGACTGCGAAAGCTGGAAGCCGGCTTCATGAATCGCAATCGATAAATGATCTCTTCGCGAGTAAATGTCGTATGCGGCCAAAAAAGCAGGTCGCCTTCGCCGAGTCCCATCCCGCTCCGGTGCGTCAGCAGATCGCGGATGGTCATCTCATGGGAAACGTACGGGTCATACATCTCGAAACCCTTCAGACGCTCGTACACTTTGTCGTCCCACGAGATTTTCCCCGCGTCCACGAGCGACGCCAACGCCGCGGAGGTAAACGCCTTGGTGTTCGAGCCAATTCCAAATAGCGTGTTCTCATCGACCGGCGTAGCTTCACCCAGCTTCCGCACGCCGTACCCCTTCGCGACCACAACCTTGCCATCCTTCACGATAGCGATCGCAATCCCCGGCACATCGAACGTCTTCATGTCCCGCGCAACATACGCATCAAGGTCCGCAGGCGGGCCGCTCTGCCCATGAATGCAGGACGCACACAAGAAAAATAACGCCGCGAGTCGCGGCCATGGCGAATGCGAGTTTTTCATCTGGATATTTTTCGGTCCTTTCGATTTCGTTCAGGGGGATTAAATCACAAAGACAGTTCTAAAGAGTATGTTTTGTGGGGCGACACGATATATCCGCCCCGGACCGCGGCTGGCGGCTGCTTTAGTTGCTGCCGGAAGGCTTCTCGGCGGGCGCAACGTCAACGGGGACAAGCGTGCAATCGTCGCCTTTAGGGGCGTTTTCCTCGCAATGTTCCTTGGCCAATTTTTGAGCATCCTTTTCGGAGCGGCGGCCAAAGGCGTAACCAAGATGGCCCTCGGTCGAGACCGCAAATGCTTTGTAGGGCGGCAGCGTCAAGAAAGTACGGAATTCCTCTCTCCCGGTTGCTTTGAGTTGAGTAGGCGCAGAAACGTTGGGTGGTTCCGGGAGAGAGAGTAGCTTCGTCCGAAGAGTAAGCCTTTGGCCTTCCAGAAAGTCGTCCACGATCGATGACCAAATCGAGATCCCTCCGATCGAAAACAGCCCGTGGCCATCGCGCCTATAAGGAGCTGCGCGAATGAAGGTCGCCTTTCCACCGGCCTGCGTGAAAGCTTCAAAGAAACTTCCCGCGATTTGTGGCCCAAAGAAATGATCGTTCTCCGAATACACCCAGAGCATAGGTATGCGTGACTTTTCTCCAAACTGGTGGAATGTGCGAATGAGCTCACCAGGATTGCAAACTTCGTCTGGCCTTCTCGACCCGCGGCCGCCCGCAAAACTAATCGCGGCCACGAGCCCGGGAGGCGGTTCGGCAGTAAGGGCAACATTGGCGAATCCTCCCGCGGAAATTCCAACGCTTATGATGCGTGAGGAATCGACCTCTGGCAATTTTGAAAGATAAGCAATGGATTCACGCAAATCCTTCGCGGATTCCTTGCCGGAATCGTAGTAATCGGGACGGCTCGAGCAAGCCCTGGCGTCTTCGTCAAAGCCGCCTCCGGAATCTCCGTATCCACGCCGCATGACTATGACAGTAGTCCAGCCACGCCGGGCGAATTCTCGCGCCTGCGGAACCATTTGCCACGGCGACATCCCGGGGCGATCACTAGCCTCGCGCGGACTGCCGTGCGTGAGTACAGCCAGTGGGTGAGGGCCAGACTCGTTTGGTCGCACCATCACGGCTTCGAGGCCTTTCTTGCCCGCATCCTTGGTGGGAATTCGAAAAGCGTTTTCGACCAGATCCTGCGCCCGGGTCGGGGAGGCACTGAAAAGGAGAAGGGTCAGGTAAATAGCGCGACTACGGAACATAGAGCGCACCTCCGATCTTCCGGAGCGAGAAACCTGCTTCGGTTTACGACCATACTCTTATCCAATCGAGTTGCTGGAGACAAGAGACTAATCTGTGCGCACCCGCCTTGACGCTTTCCACTTAATCACTTAGTGTCTTTTCCTTGCGATGGAGCCCCTGATGAAAATACATTTGCGTGCCATTTTCACGGCAGCCGCCACACTCACGCTTTTGGCTCCCTTCTCGCGAGGACAGGCCGCTGCGGAATATCGCGACCACACCCAGACAGCAGGAGCTTGGCCCGAGCAGGCTGTTCGCGCGGCGCACGGCATGGTCGCCTCCGATGAAGAGCTAGGCTCCCAGGCGGGTGTCGAAATCCTGAAGCGTGGTGGTAATGCGATCGATGGAGCTGTAGCGGTAGCCTTCGCGCTAGCTGTCGTTGAACCCGCAGCGGGAAATATCGGTGGCGGCGGCTTCATGCTCGTTCGCCTTGCTGATGGACGCACCACCTTCTTCGACTACCGCGAAGTCGCTCCCACCAAAGCCACGCGCGACATGTACATCAAACCCGACGGCACGCTCGACAAAGAGCTTTCCGTCATCGGGTATAAGTCCGTCGCGGTTCCTGGAACGGTCGCAGGGCTCGAACTCGCTTTGAAGACCTACGGCAAGCTGAAGCTCGCCGACGTTCTCGCGCCCGCGATTCATCTCGCGGAAGACGGTTTCCCCGTTAGCGAAAAACTTGCTCGGCAACTGGACGGCGAACGCCCCGAACTGCAGCAGTTCACCGTAAGCCGCCGCATCTTCTTGAACGACGGAAAAATGTTTCACGCCGGCGATATTTTCAAGCAGCCGGAGCTCGCGGCAACCCTGAAACGCATCGCAAAAAACGGGGCTGCCGAGTTTTACCGCGGCGAAACCGCGCAGATGATCGTCGACGACATGAAGCGAATGGGCGGGCTCATCACTCTCGAAGACCTCGCCCAATATCAGCCGAAAGTTCGCCAGGCCCTGCATGCCAGTTACGATCTTGACGGCCATAAGTGGGACGTCATCTCTTCGCCTCCGCCCAGTTCGGGCGGGGTGGCTATCATCGAAGCAATGAATATGCTGCAGAGCGTCCCGCTTAAGGGCTGGGACGACGCGCAGAGCGTGCACATGGTAGTGGAAACGATGCGGCGAGTCTTTGCCGATCGCGCCGCCTACCTTGCGGATCCTGATTTCGCCAAAGTGCCGGTCGACGGCCTCACCAGCGATTGCTACGCCAAGGAACTCGTGGCGACAATTGATCCGCAGCGCGCTTCATCGAGCAAGGAAGTGAAGGCGGGCACACCGCATGTCTGCGGTGTTTCCGCTGAAAATGATTCAGTTCCGAAAACAATTAGCCTCAATGACGGTCCACACACAACGCACTTCTCCGTCGTCGATGCAGCTGGCAACGCCGTCGCAAGCACCTACACGCTCAACAACAGCTACGGCTCGAGCGTCACCTCCACCGCCGGATTTCTCCTGAATGACGAGATGGACGACTTTACGACGCAACCCGGCGTCCCCAACGCGCTCTTCGGTCTGATCCAATCCGAAGCCAACGCCATCGCCCCCGGACACCGCCCGCTCAGCTCCATGACGCCAACCATTCTCTTGCGTGACGGGAAACTCAGCTTCGTAACTGGTTCGCCCGGTGGCCCCACGATTATTTCTGCAACGTTGCTCAGCGTTTTAAACTGGATGCGCTTGGGAATGGACGCGCAGGCGGCAATCAACGCGCCGCGCTTTCATCACCAGTGGATGCCCGACGTGATTCTGATGGAAAAGGACTTTCCCGCCAGCATGGAGTCCGCACTGAACGCGCAAGGCTACCAGACGCGGCGGCGCGGGCACATTGGCTTGGTGAACGCCATCGGGGTCGATCGAAAAACGGGTGAGCGCCTTGGCGCGGCGGACCCGCGCGACAACGGGGCGGCCGTCGGTTACTGAACGACTTTTGTAGCGCCCGGCTTTTCATCCAAGAGCGGTGTGAACGGACTATGCGAAGAATCCTATCCACTTATATGTTCGTTTCGCGAAAGTTGACCACGGAGCTTCTCGGCCAAATTGCCGAAGCCGGGTTCGAAGCTGTCGAGATTTTCGGCACGCGCGGCCATTTTGATTACACGACCAAGCAGGAAGTCCAGGCAATGGCCAGCGCACTCTCGCAGCATGGGCTGACGCTCGGATCGCTGCACGCCCCGACGAGTCGCGACTTGAGTGCTACACGCGAAGGCGGCACGCCCCTTTCTATCACCGAAGTGGAACGCGTTCGCCGCATCGAGGCCATGGATGAATTGAAGCGAGTGATCGACGTCGCTGAGGACTTGCCTTTTTCTCGTCTGATCCTACATATGGGAGGTTCGAGAGAAACGGCGGACCCGCGCAAGCGCGACGCGGCGTTCAGTTCTCTCGAGCATCTGGTTTTGCATGCTCATCACCGGGGCGTAACCATTGCCGTCGAGAACACCACCAGTGAGATGGGCGATCCTGCCTACCTGCGGGCATTCGTTGACGAAACGCGGTTGACGGGTTTGCGCTTCAACTTTGATATTGGCCACGCGCATCTGGCCGACGGTCCCGAGAACGAGCGCATCGAAAAGGCGTTTGCTCCGCTTCGCGAAGTGGCAATCTCCGCACACATCCACGACAATCACGGCGAAAAAGATGAGCACCTGCCACCGTACGATGGCTCAATCGACTGGGAATCGGCCGTCAAAATCCTGAAGTCCGCGCCCGAACCGGATATTCCCCTCATCCTCGAACTGAAAGAAAAAACCGGCCATGATGCTCCATCCACGTCCGAACAGCTAGCCGCCGCCGGAGCTGCTCTCGACCGCTTCGAGCGCGAATGGAGTTAGGTCGGGCCACGCTTTCATATTGACCATTATTCTGACTATGGTCTATAATATAGTCAGGTGAAGACAGTGCAAGAGATTGCCATTTCCGTATTCAAAGCCAAATGCCTCGCAATTCTTGACCAGGTGGAGAAGACCAAGTCGCCTGTCCGCATCACTCGCCATGGCAAACCTGTAGCCGAGGTTATTCCGGCTACGCAGACTATAGATCGCGCGGCATGGATTGGTTCTCTCAAGGGCAAGATCCAGATCCTAGGCGATATCGTTTCGCCCGTTATTGACCTCGACGAAATTGAGGCTCTGCGCGATTGAGGCTCCTACTCGACACGCACATCTGGATTTGGCTGGTCGAGAATCCCAGCCACCTCGGCGCCCACACCGCGAAGGAATTAGCAAACAGCGTAAATGAGCTTTGGCTATCCCCAGTAAGCACTTGGGAAGTCCTAACATTGCATCGCAAAAAAAGGATCCTCTTGCCGACAAGCCCTGGCGATTGGCTCCCTCAGGCTCTCGCCGGCATCCAGCGGCACGCACCTCTTACCAACGAAATTGTCCTAGCCGCGGAAGGTCTCCTCCTTCACGAGGACCCCGCAGACCGCTTCATCGCCGCGACGGCTCAAGTCCACGATCTGACCTTGGTAACGGCCGACCGGCGCCTTCTCGGCCTCGGCACTATCCGCACTATGGCCAATCGCTGATTCCTTCAGCGATTAAATGGGATTCCGATCTCTCTGGTAAACTATTAGTTTGAATTCCTATCTCAAAACTCAACTATGACGATCATCACTATCGAACAGGCTGGCAAGTACGACGGCCAAGAAGTAACCATTCGCGGTTGGCTCTACAATTTGCGCGAATCCGGCAAATTGATGTTTCCGATTTTTCGCGATGGCACCGGCATAATCCAAGGCGTCTGCGCGCTAAAGGAAAATCCTGAAGCGTTTGAAGCGCTGAAAGGTCTGACGCAGGAATCCAGCGTCATCGTCACCGGCAAAATTCGCGCCGAGCAGCGTGCTCCGGGCGGCTTCGAAATGGGCGTCGCCAAGATTCAGATCGTTCAGAAAGTCTCCGACGCCACGCCTTTCCCGATCCAGCTTAAAGAGCACGGGGTCGATTTTCTTCTCGATCAGCGCCACCTCTGGATTCGCACGCCTCGCCAGGCCGCCATACTTCGTATTCGCGCGGAAGCGATTCGTGCAGCCCGGGAATTCATGGACGGCCAGGGCTACACGATTGCAGATGCGCCGATGTTCACGCCGGCCGCGTGCGAAGGCACCTCCACTCTTTTTGAAGTGAATTACATCGATGATCAAAAAGCCTATCTGACGCAGAGCGGTCAACTCTACGCCGAAGCCATCGCCATGGCCCTCGGCAAGGTGTACACCTTTGGCCCCACCTTTCGCGCAGAAAAATCGAAGACGCGCCGCCACCTCACTGAATTTTGGATGCTCGAGCCTGAAGCGGCATACGTCGAGTTTGACGAAGTGATAGAACTCGCCGAAGGGCTTGTCAGCGCGATCGTGCAAGGCGTTGTAAGAAACAAGTCCCGCGAACTCGAAACGCTCAAGCGCGACATCACTAAGCTGGAAAACATCAAACCGCCCTTCCCGCGCATCAGCTACGAAGACGCTGTAGCAGTCCTAAACAAAGGCGGCAACCCGGCAAAATTCGGCGACGATTTCGGCGGCGATGAAGAGACCATCATTTCAAGTTCCTTCGATCGCCCCGTACTGATCCACCACTATCCCACCGCCATCAAAGCCTTTTACATGCAGCCTGACGCCCAACGCCCCGAACTCGCCCTCGCCTTCGACATGATTGCCCCCGAAGGTTACGGCGAAATCATCGGCGGCAGCCAGCGCATCCACGATTACGACCTGCTCCTAAAGCGCCTGCACGAACACAACCTGCCGAAAGAATCTTTCGAGTGGTATCTCGACCTGCGCCGCTACGGCAGTGTGCCACACTCCGGTTTTGGCCTCGGCCTGGAGCGCACCGTAGCGTGGATTTGTGGAACCGAGCACATCCGGGAAGTCATCCCCTTTCCCCGGATGATTTACCGCGTGTATCCTTAGTGCGGGGTAGTTTGGCGCCGCAATGGCGCCTCTCGCAAGCAACTGCACCAGAGATTAGAGTGGCCTGAATCTTACGCACTTTCACGCGTATGCGATTCCCGTGCGCCTTTGCGGACCACGGAACGCAGGTCACGGAACACGAGACTGAGATGGCGCAAAAAGTTCGCATCATTGGTGTACCGATGGATCTAGGCCAGAGCCGCCGTGGCGTGGACATGGGTCCATCGGCCCTTCGCGGCGCCGGCTTGCAGGCGCGCATCAAGCAGCTTGGCACTCAGGTAGAAGACATGGGCAACCTCGAGGTGAAGCAGCCCGAAGAAATGCAAGTCGGGGAAAAACGCGCAAAGTATCTTCAAGAAATCGCGGAAACTTGCAGAGATCTCGCCAGCACCGTCGAAAAATCTCTAGGCGAAGGCTTTCTCCCGCTCGTTCTCGGCGGTGATCACTCCATTGCCGCTGGCGTCGCTGCCGGCGTCGCTTCCCACTATCGCAAAGACAAAAAAGAAATTGGCTACCTCTGGCTCGACGCCCACGGCGACATGAACACGCCCGAATCCTCTCCTTCCGGCAATGTCCATGGCATGCCGCTCGCCAGCATCATGGGTTATGGTCCCGCTGAACTTGTCGATCTCATGGGCTTCAAGCCGAAAGCCGAGCCCGGCAATATCGTTATCGTTGGCGCTCGCGACCTCGACGCTCAGGAACGCAAAATCGCGAAGAAGTCCGGGATTCACGTTTTTACTATGCGCGACATCGATGAACGCGGCATGCGCGAAGTCATGTCCGACGCCCTAAAATACGCCATGGACGACACCGCAGGCATCGCCGTCAGCCTGGATATGGATTTCGTCGACCCCAGCGACGCTCCCGGCGTCGGCACGCCCGTCCGCGGCGGTGTCACCTACCGCGAAGCGCATCTCGCAATGGAGATGATTGCCGACTCTGAAGCCATGGTCTCTCTCGAAGTCGTCGAAATAAATCCCATCATCGACGAACACAACCGCACCGCGCTCCTCGGCGTCGAGCTGGTCCTCTCCGCCCTCGGCAAGAAAATCCTGTAATTAGTTTTTATTTTAGAGGAAGTAGCTCAGCTCATCCGCAAGGCCGCCATCGGATCGATCCGCGAAGCCCGTCTCGCCGGCAGATACCCAGCAAGGGCAGCCACCGCGGTGAGAATCACCAGCATCCCTGCAAACGTCACCGGGTCGCTCGACGTCACTCCAAACAATAACCCGCTCAAACTTCGCGCCAATATCCACGACGCTACGACCCCCACAACCATCCCCATCCCCGCCAGTCCAAGCGTCTGCAGCAAAATACTTCTCTGCAGCGTTTCTGCCGACGCGCCCAGCGCCATGCGAATCCCAATCTCCTGCGTCCGCTGGCTCACCGAATACGAAATCACCGCATAGATTCCCAGCGAAGCCAGCACCAGCGCAAATCCCGCAAACCCGCCGAGCAGCCACACAACAAATCTTCGCGGCGACACCGCGTGATCCACCATCGTCTGCAACGTTCGCATATTTGCCGTGGGCAGATCCGGCTCGATCGGCCGCAGCGCCTCCCGAAGCGCGGACGCGAGTTGCGCCGTAGGCAGCGACGTCCGCACAACCAGATCCACCGTCCCGTAATCCTGCGTCTGCCGCATCGGAATATAAAACTCGTTCCCCGACCCTTCTTCCAACGCCATATGGTGAACATCGCCGACCACGCCCACAACTGTCCGCTCTGGATCATCCGCGCGCACAATTTTCCCGATCGGATTCTCCCCAGGCCACAAATTCTTCGCCAAAGTCTCGTTGATAATAATCACGTTTGGCGACCCTTTGGTGTCTCGCTCCGTGAAATCGCGCCCAGCCTTCAGGGGAATCCCCATGGCATGAAAATATCCGTCACTGATAATCCTCGGAAACCCATTCGGATAATTCTGTGGCGTATACTGCACGCCCTTCGCCGCGACGCCCCAGCTCCGGTTGTGGCCCAGCGGCAGCGAATCCGATAGCCCCGCGCCTTCGATCCCCCGCACCTCCATCACGCGATGCAGTGCTTCCGTGAAATAGCTGTTCCGCTGCTCTTGCGTTTTGTACGAAGAGTTTGGATCAATCCGCAAAGCCGCCGCTCGCTCCGGACGGAACCCCATATTCACATCCAGCACGCGCAAAAAACTCCGTATCAAAAGTCCCGCGCCCACGAGCAACACGCATGCCAGTCCGATCTCCGACACCACTAGCCCGCCGCGAATCCACGCATGCCCGCGGCCCTGGCTCGATCCGCGGTTTGAATCCTTCAGCGTGTCGTGCAACTTCAAGTCCTGCACCTGCAGCGCCGGCACTAATCCAAAAAGCAATCCAGTCAACAGAGCGGCCACCAACGTAAATCCCAGCACGCTCCCATCGATGCGCACGTCGCTCAGCATCGGAATGCTCACCGACGTCAAATGCGCCAGCGCCCGTGTCCCCACAAACGCCAGCAACAATCCCAGCGCCGCACCGCAACACGACAGCACCAAACTCTCCGTTAACATCTGCCCAAGCAATCGCCCGCGCCCCGCTCCCATCGCCGTGCGAATCGCAATTTCCTTTTTCCGCGTCGCCCCGCGCGCCAGCAATAAATTCGAAAGGTTCGCGCACACAATCAGCATCACCACGCCTACCGCGCACGCCAGCACCAGCAGCGTCGGCCTTAATTGCCCGCTCACGTGCAGCGCCAACCCGGAAACTTTCGGCTCAAAATCATTTCTGTCTTTGTGCGCCTGCTGTAGCAACTTCCCGAGCACGGCCGTTTCCGCCGCCGCACTTTGCACGCTAACGCCCGGCTTAAGCCGCCCAATAATCGCGACAGTATTCCCCTCCCGATTCATCTCCGGAGACAGCGGCAGCGGCTCGAACATATCCACCCGGCTCCCCGGCGTAAACACCGTCGAAAAATCAAACGTCGCCGGCAGCACGCCCACCACAGTTACCGGCCCGCCATCAAACGACAGCGCTCGTCCCACAATGTTCGGATCCGCCGCGAATTTTCTCCGCCACAATCCATCACTTAGCATTGTCACTCGTGGCCCGTTCTGTTTGCACTCTTCCGCTGAAAATTGCCTCCCCATTTGCGGCTCAACGCCCAGCAGCGGAAAAAAGTTCTGCGTCACCGGAACGCTCGTCAACCTCTCCGGCTGCCCATTTCCAATCATCTTCGCATCGCCCAAACCATAAAACGCGAAGTAAGCCGCCAGGTCCTCGTAGGACTGATTCTTCGCGCGCAGATCCAGCAGGTAGTCCGTCTGAGATGTCTTCCCGGACATGTCGTTGGTCTCGTCCTGGTGATTCGCTATCCAAACCAATCTTCCCGGATCGCGAAACGGCAGCGGCCGAATCAAAAGCGTGTTCACTACGCTAAAAATCGTGCAACTCGCCCCGACGCCCAGCCCCACAATCAATATCGCAAACGCCGCGAATCCCGCATCCCTCAAAAGTGTCCGAACCGCGTACCGCACATCCCGCCGCAGATTCTCGAAAAACGGCGTTCCACCATTCCCGCCTTGAGATGACGCTCCCGAAGACATTTGAGTAGACACGGACCCTCCTGCGCAATTCCCGCACTTCTGTAGACGACAGAATTTGCAGAAAGTTCCGTCGCCCTATCAAATATCCGAGAAGACCCTGTAGGGGAGGGGCTTGCCCCTCCCTTGGTTCTGGTCACCTCCACCAACGTTCGCCAATTCTCCGTTGTTACTCCAGCACGCCCCCGCCAGTTCCCCCGCGACAACTCCACCCCTTTGCCCTATAACTAAGAACTGGCACTGAACGGCCTAAAACCGGCGATTTCCATGACTCCTGACAAAAAACGACTCCGCATCGGCGTCCTCTTCGGCGGCCGCTCCGGCGAACACGAAGTCTCCCTGGCCTCCGCCGCCTCGGTAATTCGCGGTCTCGACCCCGACAAGTACGAAGTCGTGCCCATTGGCATCACCAAAGAAGGCCACTGGCTCATCGGCACCAGCGCGCAGAAATTACTTCCAGAAGTCCTCCGCACCGGCCAGCGCGTCACCATGAGCGCCGACCCCACCGACGCCGCCCTCGTCCGCCTCGACGGCAGCGCCGGGGGTCAGCGCATCGATGTCGTCTTCCCCGTCATGCACGGCACCTTCGGCGAAGACGGCACCATCCAGGGCCTTCTCGACCTCGCCGGTCTTCCCTTCGTTGGCGCAGGCGTCTTAGGCTCCGCAGTTGCCATGGACAAAGACGTCGCGAAAAAACTCTTACAAGCCGCGAAAATCCCGGTCGTTCCGTGGCTCTGCATCCATCGCCACGATTGGGAACGCAACGAAAACATCATCATTCATCAAATCGAAAAAGAATTCCCCTATCCGTTGTTCGTAAAGCCCGCCACGCTAGGCTCAAGTGTCGGCATGACCAAAGTCCACTCGCGCCAGGAATTAACTCCCGCGCTGAATCTCGCGTCCGAATTCGCCATGAAAATTCTCGTCGAACGCGCCGTCAACGCCCGTGAAATCGAAGTCTCCGTCCTCGGCAATCACGATCCCCAAGCCAGCATCCCCGGCGAAATCGTTCCTCACCGCGAGTTCTACGATTACGCCGCCAAATATCTCGAGGAAGGCACAAAACTCCTCATTCCCGCCGATATCAAGCCCGCCCAGATAAAAAAATTCCAACACCTCGCCGTCTTGGCGTTTCGCGCCCTCGAACTCAGCGGCATGGCCCGCGTCGATTTTTTCCTCGGAAAAGAAGGCGGAAAAATCTATCTCAACGAAGTGAACACCATTCCCGGCTTCACTTCCATCAGCATGTACCCCAAACTCTGGGAAGCCAGCGGCATCCCCTTCCCTCAACTCATCGACAAACTCATCGAGCTAGCCCTGGAACAACACGCCGAAAAAGCCCGCACCAAATACGCCATCGAACTACCAGCAGGCTCCGCCGGCGCCCTCGAAGGCTAGTCTTCGTCGGCGAGGCGTCCTTGCTATGGCTTCGATTTTAATTCAGAGGAGTGTATCGTAATGGCCCATGCTACGTAGTCATCCCACAGTCGTTTGGGTCCTCAAATACTGGGCGCCAATCATCTTTTTCTTAGGTACTTTTATCTTCTACAAAGTGCAATTCCGCTGGGGGCAATTGTTCATTCTGATTCCCTTGCTCCTCGGTTTTCTTTTTCATGCCTCACTCGCTATTCTTCAAGTGCCTGACGGAAATATTCGCTATCGACGGCTATTTAGGTGGATACAGCTCCCGTTCGATAAAATCGTGGGCTGTGGAGTTCTCTGGGGTGGCGGGGTTGGTTACATCCGACTCAACCGATTTGTCTGGCCGTGGGGAAGGCTCTATTTTGTGTTGGACGCGAACGAAAAGATATTTGGACGCGGAGATTATCCCCTACTCCGTTTCATACAGGAGCACATGAAAGGGAAAACAAGTTAAACTGGCAAAACCGGAGTTGATAAACGCCAATCCGTAGGCTCCCACTGTCCTTTCCTCAAACCATACCGCGCAAGCGTTTTTTTCTACTCACTATTCACCACTCACTACTCACTCTCACCCCTCCCTAGCCATCGCGCCCAGAAAAGGTTAATTTAGATACGCTCAACATACGTTCAATCTGCCTCGCAGGGCAGGAGACTACGGAATGTCACTTCTCGAACCGCCCCCGGACATACACAAAAAATCTCGGGCCATGATTTTTACAATGACGGCGGCTTTTATCATCGCCATTATTGCCGTATGGTTTTGGCTTCGTTTTTATCCCGAGAAAAAAGCCACGGAGCAATTCTTCAACGCCGTCGTCGCCGGAGACATGAACACCGCCTACCAGCTGTGGAAGCCCGGCCCCGGCTCCAGTTACAAAATGCAGGACTTCGTCGCCGACTGGGGCCCCACCGGCTACTACGGCCCCGTAAAAAGCTACAGCATCCTCAAAGCTAAATCGCCCAACGGCTCAACCACCAGCGTCGAAGTCCGCGTAGCCATCAGCCCGTTCTCACCGATGCCCATTGCCAACAACGACCCCGAAAAAAGCCAAAAAACAAAAGTAGTCAACGTCTGGGTGGACACCAAAGATAAATCCTTCAGCTTTCCGCCGTAGAACTCATTCTTAGTTTGCGTGTGGCACAGCCAATCTTGGCTGTGCACCATATCGCAAAAGCTCGATTAAACCGCACATGCAGGATTGCCTGTGCCACAAAAGAACCGTCCTCCGTCTTTGAGCTTCACCGCCGAATATCCTCCAATGCGTGCTCCAATTCCTCTGGGCCAACACTAGCCGTTCCCAACTTCCCCACGACGACACCCGCCGCCGTATTCGCCAAGACTGCTGCGTCTGGTAAAGACGCACCGGCTGCCACCGCCAGCGAAAGCACACTCAAAACCGTATCCCCCGCACCCGTCACATCAAACACCTGCCGCCCTGTAGCCCCGCGCTCTACTCCGCTCTGCCCGACCCTCGCGTAAGTCACCTCAAAACTTGTCGCTGGAATCTGCAAATATCGCGGTGACGACTCCTCAAATACACTCATCCCTTTTTCGCCGCGTGTGATCACCACCGCGCTGCAACCAAAGTGAGCCAGCAGTGCGCGCCCCGCCTCTTCCAAAGACTTTTCATCGCCCAGCGAGCGAGTGACAAAAAACCCGGCCTCCTTTGCATTACAAACAATCGCCCTGGCCCCGCGATACGCATACAAACGCGAAGTCTTCGGTTTCACGAAAACAGGCACTTTCAACTGGTGCGCCGCGCTCAAAACTCGGTCGGCAAAATCATCCGTGATCAACCCCTTGTCGTAATCAGAAAGCACCAGTGCGTCCAGACTCTTCAATGCGTTGAACAGCACGCTAAGAAGTTTCTTTTCCGTCTCTGGGCGCAAAGGCTCCCGCCGCTCTTGATCCACACGAACAACTTGCTGATGCCGCGCAATAATCCGCGTCTTTACAGTAGTCACGCGCTTCGCATCGGGGACAACTCCCTTTTCGATAATGTTCTCCGCTCGCAACGCTTTCTGCAGAGCCCGCCCAGCCTCGTCCGCGCCGATCGCCCCAAACGTCTCTACATGCGCTCCAAGCGCAGCCAGATTCGCCGCCACATTCCCCGCTCCGCCCAAACACTCGCTCTGCGAAACAAAATCCACCACCGGCACCGCCGCTTCCGGCGAAAGACGCGTCGCCGTCCCCCACAAATACCGGTCCAACATCAAATCCCCAAGCACACCCATGCGCTTCCCGCGCAATTTCGGGATCAGCTTCTTCAAACGAGGCAGGTATTCAGCAATATTGGCAGGCATTCGCGATGTTTTCCGGCTTCCTTATCTCATTACCTCGTTACCTCTTTACTTCGCTTCGTCGATTTTCGCCTCTTCCGGCAGCATCACCGGAATATCATCTCGCACGGGATACACTCTCCGGCAAGTCTCGCACTTCAATCCAGAATTATCCGCCGTCAACTTCACCGGCGTCTTGCAAATCGGGCAAACCAAAATCTCCAACAACTCTTTCGAAATCGCCATGAACATCTCCCTTTTGTGCTTCCAGCCTTCATTTCCGAGCGAATGGTCACTGTATCAAAGCGCCTTCGACACGAGCAACACGGTGGGACAGGCTTTCAGCCTGTCTTCCGCAACCCAGCACGGGCAAGATCAACCATTTCCGCCAAGAAAATCACAGTGAGCAACAGAAGGACTGGATCAATCGGATGCCGATACCGCAAATCCGCATGCGTCAAACAATACAAACAAGGAAAAACCGCAGGAAACACGGCCAGCGGAAACACCGGCGGACTCGTCAATTCCTCAGCTTCGCCCCGCTCCATCTCTGCGCCGACTCTGCGCCCTCTGCGTCTCTGCGTTATCTTTTTCCGTCCCACCCACAAAACAACGACTCCGAACAACGAGCCCACGGCAGTCAAAAAACTAGTGAGCAAAATCCCCCGGATCAACCATGAATTCGTCTCCCGAAAATTCTTCACCGGAGCTTCCGTCCCCATCCAGAAGTCCACTAACTTCCTTCCCGCCAAACGTAACTCCAACTCCGGATGCTCTCTCATGAAAGAAGTCGCGAGATCCCATTTTTCTTGCATGTAAGCCGTCTCGCCGATCTGCGTATATCTCCGAACCTCTTCCGTTCGAGTAATCGACTTCCTGCCGTTCCGCGCATGCTCGTCAAAAATGTCGTTATTGCCAAGCCACAATTCAAAAGGCAAATTCGATCTCACCGGAATAACT
>Ga0206976_1178_pt1 | contig 18602 bp, 16 predicted proteins | sample Alteio_BWOrgHeat_82_FD_152926 | JGI IMG/M metagenome (GOLD analysis project Ga0206976, IMG submission 152926) | Enriched cells from forest soil in Barre Woods Harvard Forest LTER site, Petersham, Massachusetts, United States -... | ecosystem: Environmental > Terrestrial > Soil > Temperate forest >... | reverse complement strand
GTCGCTGACCGGATGGTTCTCCGGAGATAGATCGGAACGCTGCTGTTCAGGTTCGGGCGATCATTGCCAACGTCAGTGAAAGAGTTGTCCTGGCCTGAAGTCACAGTGAACGGCGCCCCGCTGACTATATGCACGAGCGGCGCGAACTGCCAGTTGTTGAGAAAGAGCGACTCGACGCGCGGAAGGTCAAATTTACTCTGGGCAACAACGACCAGGTTTACGACGTTCCGGAAGTCGGAACCGCACGGCCCGTAATCGAGCCTTGGATTGCTGGGATCCTCCACTGTGGTGCCGGCGAGATCGCCCTGCGCGTCCTCAATGTTGAGACATTTCGACCAAGTGTAGTTGGCCAAAAGGCTGAAGGTCGTCGAGAGGCGATGCTGAAGAGTCGCTACCAGCCCATTGTAGTTGGCGAAGGCGGAGTCGCCAATAAGCACCGAGCCGGCGCCGCCGCCCAGGTACTGGTTGCCCTGAGCGGGATTCGCGATGGTGAGAGAAAAACGCTGAGACTGGTTGGCGGTCGTGGAGCACGGAGTTCCAGCTTTGCCGGGTGGCTTCGCGGCTGGACCGGTCAGAACGACGCCGGCGCAACCTGTGCCTCCCGCACCCCAAACTCCGGGAATAAATACGGCCGGGCTGATCGGCAAACCGATGGGGGCATGGTCGGTCCTGTTTCCGACGTAGTCGAGCTGGAATTGCCAGCCGCGGCCAAACTCCTGCTGCACGCTCGCTGTCCATTGAATGGCATAAGACGGGTGGAACTGGTGGGGCAGCACAATGTATTGGGATTGAGGGAAGAACAGCGCCTCAGCTGGAGTGGGAACGCTCGGTTGGGGAAATGGACTGGTAGTTATTCCGCCGACGGACCACGGGGCGCTAAAGCTTATAGGACCAGAGGTCGTTGTTTGCGTCTGGCTGACGGCGGTGGCAAAGGGAGGGTTCTGGTTGATGCGCTGGCCAGTAAAGAAATTGACCTGGTCATAAATCAATTCTGTACCCGCTCGCACCACCGTTTTGCCTGTACCGAAGGGATCCAGCGTAAGACCTACATTCGGAGAAAACTGCCAGGGAGAATTCTTTGTGAACTGCCGGGGAACGCCCGCGTCGCCATAGTAGAAGGTTCCGGCAGGGGCATTCGGATAGACGGTGCTGACCTGGTTGGCCAGGAATGCGGCCATGTTGAAGACGGTTCCGCGGTTGAAGTGATCAATGGGCATGAATTGTGGACACCAACGCACGCCGGCGACTAACGTCAGCTGGTTAGTGGCGCGGTAGGTATCCTGGATGTACAGACTTGGAATCGGGGCACGATTCGCGTTCTGCTGCTCTTTGCTCTGTTGGAAGCTGTTCTGGGCTCCCATGAGGAAGTCGAGGTTGGGATCGCCGACCGCCGTTCCGCCATTCGGTCCGCTCGCGCTGTAGATGCCGCTGAAATTGAAAATTCCGTTAGCCTCGTAGGCATTAAAAATATTGAGCTGATTCTGAATCCAAGCTCCTCCGAAAACGATCTGGTGCTTTCCGTGCAACATGCTCACGTCGTCAGTAATGGAGAGAGTGTTGTCATTGAAATGGGAAACCGAGTTCGTACCGCCGCCTATGGTGAATTTGTTGCTCGTCGTCAGTTGCAGACCGTTGGGCTCGGCCTGATATAGATCGACACCGAGAGTAGTGGCGTTGATGTCGTCAGGGGCGTATCCGCGGTCATTACGGCGCCGCAACAGCGTGCCATGGAACGTATTGACGGTCTTCGAACTGATCGTGAACGCCTCGCCAAGGGTGAAAGACTGTACCCGCTGTATATTTCCAGATTGCGTGGTTATGAGGATGTTCGTTGGAGAAAAGAACGCCGGGGCCTGATACCCGTCGATGAAGTACCTGCCGAACAGGTTGTTCCGCGCGTTGATGGTGTAGTCGACGCGAGCGACGAACTGGTTATCAGACTGCTTGGACGGAATGGAATAAGAGACCAGTCCGCAATTCTGTATGTCTACGGCCGGATTGATTGGGGGCAGGTATTTCTCCAAGTTCAGCGCCTGCGCATTGTAAGTGGGTTGACTCGGATATTTGTCGCCCGCCAAGACCGCACCCGTCAGAGGGTCAACCAGTTGAATGAACTTGCCATTCGCGGTGCAGGCCGGTCCGTCTGTAACGGAAAAATCGCCCGCCAGGTTCGCGGCGGTTGGCACATGGGCCTGGGTTGTGGCAGTGGACTGGTCGGCCTGGAGACGCTGGTAGGCAGCGAAGGCAAAGAGCTTGTCCCGGAGAATCGGACCGCCGAAGGTACCGCCAAACTGGTTCTGGTGCAACGTGTCCTTTGCGGTGGCAAAGAAGTTGGTGGCGTCGATGAAATTGTTGCGAATGAACTCAAAAAACGAGCCGTGATATGTGTTGGTTCCGGAGCGGGTAACGACGTTGACCAGGCCGCCCGAGTGCTGTCCATTCTGCGCGCCGAGGGCTGTGGACTCGACGCTGAACTGGCTGACCGCGTCGGGGAACGGGAATGGAAGATTGCCGTTGGCCATGTAGTCATTATTGTCGCCCCCATCCAGCTGCCACATGGTCGTGTTGCCGCCGCCGCCAGCGATCGAAACCGAGATGGTTTGATACGAATATTTGCTCCCCGTAAAATCACCTGCGGGCGCGGACGTGGCGCCTCCGGAGAGAGTGATCAGGCTGGTCAGCTGCCGGCCATTGAGCGGCATATCTACGACCGCGTTCTGGTCGATGGTCTGCTTGAAAGAGACGTCCTCGGTCTGGAGAGCGAGGGCTTCGGACTTGACCTCGACTCTCTGTGCGGCGCTGCCGACTCTCATGCTTACATTAACCGCGATGTTACTGCCAACCTCCAGGACCACCCCCGTCCTTCGATAACTTTCAAAACCCGTAGCGGTGACGTCGACCGTATAAGTGCCGATATCAATATTGGGAAAGTTGTAGAGGCCGCTTCCATCGCTGCTGACAGAGCGGCGCACCGCGGTTGACTCATTGGTAAGGGTGACCGATGCGTTCGGAATGACGGCCCCGCTTGAGTCCTGAATTGTGCCCTGAATACTTGCAGTCCCCGCGACCTGAGCCTTCGCCTGCATGCATGACGCGAGGAGTACGGCGCTGCAGCAAATGCATACCCAGGACTTGACGCACGATTGGTGTCTGAATCGAATAGACCGCATTCAAGCCTCCCAGAATGCTGAAGATTGTTCGATCTCGGCGGGGAATCGCCCGTTCCCGGCCGTATCAAAGCCCGAGTTCTCAAGTCGGCAATCACCTATACTGAGGTCAGACCACGGTTGTCAAGCGATAATCAGAAGGATATTGTTAAGGAGCCGCCCAAGGCTTTTCTATACTTAACTAGATTTCAAGGCGGTATCGCGGAACTTTCCGTGGAGCGCGCGGTAACCCAATCAAAGCATAAACAACTCACATGCTTGATTTTAAAGCAGATAACTAGTCATGGTGAGCTCACAATCAGAGCCCGTATGCGGTCCGGATTGCAGAGTTTGGCACAACCCTGGATTTTGGCATCCGGTTCCCTAGATTGGCGGGTTTGGCTCTGTAGGTTTCTTGAGGAGGTCGAACCTCCACAGCCGCCCACCGTGGGAAGAGCTTTGTCAGCATGCGCGCGAGACCGAATCCGCAGTCACTCTCTTCCGCTTAGCATTAGCTCGATTATTTTGCTGGTCCGTTGGCGGTTCCGTTTCCTGTGCAGATTGAGCTTGACGAAGATGCTGTTCCATAAGTTTTCGCGCTTCAAACGGTTTTCGTGCGCGAATGGCCCTGTAGATTTCACGATGCATTTCCGCGGATTCGCGCAGGTTGCGGGAGCGCTCGACGGTCTTGCGCCGCTCGTCGTACATCGCAGAAGTGACGGTCTCCATCAGCGCTGCCAGAATTGGATTACCCGAGGCTTGTGAAATAACGCGATGAAACAGCACATCGTGTATCAGATACTCCGCAGGACTTTCCATTGCGGAGAACATCTCGGCGACTTCTTCTGCCAGCGCGGTGTTGTGTTCTTCCCTCCCGCGTTCCGCGGCTAATTCCGCAAGGCTGCTCTCAAGAATCAACCGCGCTTCAAACATTTGCCAAGGCTGAAAGCCATGTAGCACGCCCAGTAGGCTAAGCGATGCTTTGGAGAATTCCGCTGGCCCGTCGGCAACAAAGGTCCCAACTCCGTGCCGCACTTTCATGATTCCCATGGCCGCCAGGTAACCAATGCCTGTACGTAGGCTGGCACGGCTGATTTTGAGCGCGTTCGCAAATTCGCGCTCCGGGGGGATCTTGTCGCCCGGCCGAAGGGTGCCGTTTTCTATCAGGGAGCGGATGTGGTTGACCACATGCACTGTTCTATAGTTATCGCGCGCTTCCTGACTGGTCCTTTCCATAGCCCTAGGTTCCCTTTCGATTTCGTAGAAATCCGAAATACGACAAGACGTCATCGGAACTGCATGCGGCTGTGCGGCAGATTGCCCTCCAGCGTAAACACATATGTGGTCTGACCTCACTATAGTCGACCACATTACCTCTGAAGGGGAGCATTGTAAAGCCCTTCTGTCCGGCGGTACACGGCGTGGCTCGACGAGAGAGCCAATGAAACAAACATTGCGACGAAGTGACAGAGGACCGATTGTTCGACGTTTGAAAAGATTGGTCCGGAACTGAGTCGGGTCAAAGCCACACTATGCGTCCGGACGTGTTCGGAGAACTGTTGATCTTCTCGTCCTTGTACTTTGTACTTATGTTTGGTGCGCAGCGACTGTCGTCATGCATCAGTCCAATGCCCGACAAGCATTGCTGACAGGACTGAAAACAGAAATTGTCCGACTAACCAACAAGTTCCGGGTCAGGTCGCTACTAGCGTTGCCACATACTCCCGAGTACTTTCGTGCCGATGATTTCACTGGCAGGGTCGTTGCTTGTTTCTTCGACGGAAGCGTGCCGAGGGGGCCTTGTCTGCCTGGGCCGAGTAAGAGCTACCTAGCGTGTACCCTATGAATCGGCCTTCTCGGATCGGCACCGCCAACGCGCTTGTGAGAAATGGAAGACTCAACACCGTATGAATTCGTCCGGCAAATGTCACTCCGTCTTCAGCGTCGTTAATGGAGTGGAGTCATCGCTCAGGTCTTCCGTTCCTTCTAGCGGAGAACTTTCACTCAGCCGCACGCCCAGCGCCTGAACAAGATCTGGAAAATCGTAGTGGAGCACGACTCCGGGGAGAACATCCTCCGCTGCCCCGACAGGCAGCGGTGAATTGAGCAAACTACGATAGCTGCTCAGCACATGATTCACGCTGATATGTGTCAGGTGAGGATCCAAAACGGGCAGCATGGAGCAGCACCAGGCCCATATGGCCGCTTCCAATCGCATTGATCCTGCTCACGTCGACATCCGGACGGGCGGCCAGGTAATCGACAATCTGGATGACGTCGTTGATCCTCATTCCCAGCAGCGTGCGCTTCACCAGCCAGGCCCTCAGGCTCAATAAATAGAACGGTCCCCCAGCAATGGCGACTTCATATCGTCTGTGCCCGGCGGTGATGGCGCAGGAGTAATCGCCAGAGCTACATTGCCGTCTGCTGCAAGCCGGTCGAACTCGGCTTTGTTGGCGTGTGCAATCGGCGAATCCCCCTGTATCGAATCCGGCACCAAAAGCACGACTGCAGGATGACGCCCTCCACTCTGCGGGACAGCGAGAAACCCGTGGAGAGCGATCTTCTCGTCTGTGAGCAGATCGACAGCACCGTTTAGCTCCGCATCAATTCCTTCGATTGCTTCGCATCTCCAGGTATCGCGCTCGCTCCCGTAACCGCCCGCACCACCGACACCAGTTCCCCGCCGGAAACAGTACCAAGCGGCGGCGCAATTCGCTCCGCACGCTGATGGTTCAGTGTAAAGATCGTCGCACAGCCCGGGAAGCTGGTGGAAACTTGGCCCGTCGCCGTCACCTGCAGCGCATCCTTGGGTAATCCATTCGGACCGCCATTCGAAGCTGGCAGCAGAACCGGATGACTCGCATCTACTCCCGGCTGAAGATTGCGCATGAAGAATGCGATGATGTCGCCCATGATCGGTCCGATTGCCGCATGATGGCCGGGCCCGGTGATGAACTGGAACGGTGCGGTCAGCGGTACTGCGTTTGCTGTATCGATATTCAGCGCCGGCCCCGTCGGCTGGATCTCAACGCTCCGTCCGGTCGGCAGTCCCGCGCTGGAAGGATCAAAGAGCGAGTAGAACCGCCGCGCTTCGGATACGGTGGCGACTGCTCCAGAGAATGGAAATATATCCAAATAGGTCGCGATCACGGCGTAGGGACGAGGAGCAACAAGTTCGATCCAGTCTGGAAAATCAAGTCTGGCGGCGACAAATCCTGGAATGGATTGCTCGCCGTCCTGCGGACCGATCGACGCGAGCAGCGCGTCAAACGAAGTGTTATAGCAGGCGACGCCAACCGCAGCGACTCGAGCATCCAGCGCTCCGACCATCGCTGAGATCGTTCCTCCGCCGGAGCACCCAAAGGCTCCAATGTGCTTGGGATCGACCTCTGGCCGCTGCGCCAAAAAATCGATGCCGCGAATCGCATCCCACACAAAATAGCGCGAGACTGCATCTCCAATCAGCGTCGGCTGAAGCCCGGCTTCCCCATGTTCGCCCGTCGGCCGAATCGCGAGGCTGGCGTTCGGCTTGTGGGGATCCGGATATTGAAGCCTTTCGCCGAGCCCGATCGGATCGTAGGACAAAACGACAAAGCCATTCCGTGCAAAGTCGGCAGCAGATGCGTAGTCTGCTGCTTTACCCGTGGGGTAGTGTCCGGGGCTCATAAGAATCGCCGGAAATCTCGTTGCCGCGGGCCTGCCATCCGGAATGTACAGAAGCGCCGTCACGTAAAACTGCGGCTGGGTTTCGAAGAGAAACTTCTCGATATGGAAACCGTCGCCCTGAACAGTTCCCATGGTCCTCGCATTTAGTGCCGTTCGCTCAGGCAATCCACCAATCAGCGACAAAATCTTCTTTCGCACGACTTCCTGCCGTGCCTCTGCTGCCTGGCGATTGGTAATCAATGCAATAGCTGAACGCCGCTTCGCCAGATCCTGAGCTGCAATCGCATCCAGATACGCGGCAACTTGAGCGCGCTCTTGATTTGTCGGGTTATTCACATCGCGCTCCGTACCAGAGATTGCGGAGGTTGGTGCGGGCGCCTGCGCAAAACCAGCGATCACAAAGCAAAACACCAACGCAAGGCCTTCGAAGAACATACAAGCCAAAAACCTCGTAGAGCATCCTGCTGATCGAAGCATCATTGTTTGTAACTTCATGAATCACAGATTCATTTGAGATCAGTGCAACGAATACGGCTGTGCGGGCGGAGGAATCGCCGCGGGAATCTTCGTTGCCTCCAGCGGAGCGGCTCCCTTCAGGTCCGTCCCCGTCACATTGTAAATATTGAGCAGTGCGCCGCTGAATCCGGTCACATTGATCGCGTGCAGTACAGCTTGAGTCGTATTCGCGAGAAAGATCCCCTTGCCGCACGTGCCGGTCACATTCGTCAGCGAAAAGCCTTGGAGTGGCTTGCCGGGCAGAATGCTGGTCGCCTGCACAAGCACAGGCACATCGGTCACGCGCACGTTGCTGAAGTGGAAGCCTTGAATCTCTGGAGTCCCTTCAACCCGAGGCACCGGAAATTCACCCTGCTTACCGCTGTCCAGAGTATTGATTCTGAGAAATCCTTGTTGCGCGCCGGACACTTCAATATCTTCCATGAAGATGTCTTTGACGTAAGCGCCGCGCCCCACACGGCTCTTGATGTAGATCGCAAACGTCCGTGCCGCCACACATTTACAGTGCTTTACGTGAACATCACGTATCCCGCCCGACGTTTCGCTCCCGATCCCAATACACGCCCAGTGAGAATCAGCAAAGGTGCAGTTCGTGATTCGGACATTTTCTGTCGGCCGTTGAATCGCATAACCCTCCTCGCCGCGCCCCGACTTCAGCGAGATGCAATCGTTGACTGCCAGACGGTGACTATCCACACTTGCGTGATTGAACCTCTCCCTGAACTTGACTGGCTGGTATTGCCGAGTGGATTTGATCTTGCCGTTGCCCATGCTGTGACCGTAGACACCCTTATGCGGCATCGGCGTCTGCGGAAATCCGCTTAGTCTTCCGGGTGCTCTTCACAGCACTCACCGGTTTCTTGGCAATCTTCTTAGACTGCTTGCGATCAGAAACATCGACAATGGCCTGGTCGACCGCCTGCGTAACCAGATCTTTGTCGACGCCTTTTTTTACGGCTTTCCGCACGGCCTTCTCGATTTTCTTAACCGCTTTCTTTTTGGCCTTTTCCTTTGCCATTCTCAGTCTCCTCAGTTGCATAGGAATTGTATATGTGACCACTCCTTTCAACCTTGTTGCCTCAGTTGTTCCCGCTTACGTGAGCCTGCGATGAGGATGTTAACAAGCCTCCTGGCGCTCTGCTGCCAATCAGGCCCGGAACCCACGTGAGAGTACCCCTGTGGGCGAGCCGAGCGTTAATTCCCTTCCGGGACTTGTCAACAAGGTCTTTGGAAGATTCTCACGCTGTAGCAGGCAGAACTGATTGACTTCGCCAGAGCACCGAAACCGTTGACTTGGGACGGAAATCCATCCGGAAGCCCACCCCTCGTTCGTATTTAACTGCTCCGCAAATGCTCCGCGGCAATGCACAGTGTTTAGCTAACTCTTTTCATTTCTTGGCGTCCCCGACGGGATTCGAACCCGCGTTAACGCCGTGAAAGAATCCGTTCAACTCACAACAATAACGCATTGCTGAGAATCAGAATGCATCGGAACGAATCCCAGCAACAGGAACGAACACCTTAAGTGCTCCGCAAATTTCCGCGAAGAACCGGGAACCGAAGTGGCGGCCTACGCCGCTGAATACACTTCTCTCTAAGCCCAGGGCATAGGCAAATCAGAGAGTAGGAAGGGCAATTTACTGAAAACCGGACTTTGCAGGTACAACCACATAACTTCTGTGTTGTCCGTGTCTCGGAATGCATGATGCGAGACGAATGGCCCAGGACCTGAGAGGCAATCTCGATCGGATACATTTGCGGTTTGTCGCGCTCCACGCTCTGAAGTTAATGACAACGGGCCCAGAACGAACACAATCTGCGACTGACAGATAGCAAGCCCGGCCCGACTTGACGCCTGCAAGCTGGTTGTGAGGCATCCCATGTAAGCACGTTTGCATCTGTGCAACTTGGTAAGTATCTCCGTGTTAGGAGAAAATCGGACTTTGGGGCGCGCGCCTCAGCGCCGCCCCCCTTTTCTTTTCCGCCTTAGAGAAAAGAGGACTATGAGAAAGCTGCTTGTTTTGGTCTGCATTGCCGGCATGAGCGCGCCGGCATTTTGCGCCAGCGATACTGAAAAGCTGGATGCCCGGATTGATGCCGCCCGTACCGTAATTCAGCAGATTATGTCCACTCCTGACAAAGCCATTCCTGACAGTATTACGAGAAAAGCCGTGTGCATCGGCGTGATCCCTGGAGTGAAGAAGGGGGCTTTCATCGTTGGTGCTGAGTATGGGCAGGGGGTCGTGACCTGCCGCACCGGACACGGTTGGAGTGGACCGGTCTTCATTCGCCTCGGCGGCGGCTCTTTCGGATTGCAGGCCGGCGGACAGGCAACGGATCTGGTGCTTGTCGCTGTGAATGACAGGGGCTTCCAGGCCCTGCTGCATGACAAGTTCAAGATCGGCGGAGATGCTTCGGCCGCGGCAGGCCCGGTCGGTCGCGACACCCAAGCTTCGACTGACATAGCCCTGAAGGCCGAACTGCTTACGTGGTCCCGAGCGCAGGGGCTTTTTGCCGGCATCGACCTGACTGGAGCTTCGATCAGCCAGAACACGGACGATACCACGAAGCTCTACGGATCAGAGCATAGCTTTGAGCAAATCCTGCATGGAAGCGTACCTCCGCCGGCTTCTTCAAGGCCGTTCCTGCAAACGATCGCCAGGTATTTCCGGAGCGCGCGGTAGCCAAAATTCAGTCAAGCTGTGACCCTGCGGGATAAGCCGCCCAGGTCCCTTCTTCAAAGGTGACGCGCACATCTCCACGCAGCCCGTCGATGAACTGCAGAAGCATGCTCGCCTTCGTCTCGATGGCGCATTCCATCACGAATTTTCCAGTAGAATTCATCACTGCGATCGAAATACTTTCCTTGTGCACGTCCACATGCCGATATATTTAGCAATCGTCATTAAGGGTGTTCCTTTCTGGAGAGGTTGAGCCAAACACTCCACACTTACTCCTAAAGGGCACCTTTTTATAATGTGTAATCCATCGTTCACACGGCGTCCTATCCGACGAAGTGCCTGAAAAACGGCGTTTTGAGTAACTGGGAGTCGTATCGCAGGATTGCTCGACTACTGTCTCGGCGATTATGCAGCGATTGACATCGGTCCGATCCGAGCGAATCGGCTTCCAGAAGTTTCGTCCGCCATGCGATTATGAACTGCAACTGCCGCGCCATGCGGAGCTGGCCCGATGCGAACCCTGATTCAGGATCTTCATTACGCACTGCGGCAGCTTGTCAGGCGTCCACGATTCACGCTCACTGCTGTGATCTCACTGGCGCTGGGAATCGGTGCGACGACGGCCGTGTTCAGCGTGATTTATGCGGCGTTGATGAACCCCTATCCATACCCAGCCGCCAATCGCATTGTCCGCCTCACCGTGAAGAGCAAAACAGACCCGGATGTATGGGTCAACCTGAACGATCCCCAGGTCATGCAGCTGCGACACGCGTGATATCGGATTTGCACCTGACCGAGCCGTTGAAATCTGGGGGAGCAAAGCTCACCAATTGTCTCTGTTGGTTTCAGATGAAGGGCATCCAATCGGCGACGCTGCCGGAAAAAGAACCTAGGAAAGCCTCGACCTTTAAGTACCGGATGAAGGTGGAGCACCTGAAGTTCTAGTTTCTCCTACGGTGACACTCGGGTCGATTTAGAATCGCCTTGAAAGAAAGGAAGCAAGGACGGCGTTCGAAGCGCGTCCAATCGCTGCCGTTGGACAGTCGACTCAGCGTTAGCCTATTTTTGTGAGATTCTACCTGATGACAACCAGCGCTCAAGTCGATCCGCGTAGGTGCGGCTCGAGCGATGCTCCGAGCCGTCCGAAAGCTTCACCGTGAACTCGCGGTTCTCGATGGATCGCAGCTCCAGTATGCCTTTGGACTGTACAATTCGGGAGCGGTGTATGCGGATAAACTTTGCCGGGTCGAGCCTCTGTTCGAGAGACGCCATCGTCTCGCGTAACAGGTAAGAACGACCGTTGACGTGGAGTTCAACATAGTCACCAGCAGCCCCAATCCACTCAACATCCCCCGCAATGACGATTTGAATGCGGGATCCAGCTTGCACGGTAAACCGGGACGCGAATCCACCTGAGGTGCGGTCCAGCATTTTTATGACCCGCTGTGCCATGTCGGCCTTTAATACGGAGTCGACCAGATCACGAGCTCGACTAACCGCTGCCGCGAAGCGTGTGTCGTCCACCGGTTTCAACAAGTAATGCAGCGCATGAACATCGAATGCCCGCAAAACATGTTGCTCATACGCTGTTAGAAAAATGATTGCGGGCAGGCTTTCTCTAGGCAACGCCCGCAGCACCTCAAAACCGTCCATTCCGGGCATCTGGATGTCGAGGAACACAACATCGGGAGATCGTTCCAGAATTCTTTGCACTGCGGACTGCCCATCTGCGCATTCCCCAACAATCTCGACATCCCTGAATTTGCGTAGCCTGAGAACGACGCCACGACGCGCCAAGGGCTCGTCGTCGACGATTAGGGCGCGCATGGCGAAGCCTCCAGCAGGCTCCCAGTCCTGCGTAACGGCAATTCCAGCACGACCTCGCAACCGCCGGCTTCAGGCCACCCAAGCGAGAACTCAAAATTCGCCCCGTAAAGTGTTTTCAGGCGCTCCGCCGTGTTTCCGAGACCGACTCCAGTTCCATTCTTCTTCTGCTCGCCCTCACGCCGTCCGGAGTTCCCGACGACAATTCGCAACCTGTCGGCATCGAGCGCGCTCTTGATCGCAATCCACCCACCTTCGATCAATGGCGCCACTCCATAGCGCACGGCGTTCTCAACGAGCGGTTGCAGCAACATGTTCGGCACTAGGGCATCACGCGTTTCCAATGGAACAGCGATATCGATTCTTAGCCGCTCCCCCAGCCTTGTTTGCTCGATCGCCAGGTACCCTTCGGTAAAGGCCAGCTCCTGAGAAAGCGTCACCTCTGCTGTGACTTCGGAATCCAGGCTTGCGCGCAGAAGATCCCCGATCTGTGCCAACATCCGCGTGGCCGCAAGCGCATTTCCATCCAGAATGAGAGTCGAGACGGCATTGAGCGAATTGAATAGAAAGTGTGGATTCAACTGATAGCGAAGTGCAAGCAGGCGCGCCTCTCTGAGATCAGACTCGGCGCGAAGCAGCCGCTCCTTCTCCATGCTCGATTGCTGCCATTGCTTAATGCTGAAGTACAGACTGCACCACACGAAGAGTATGAAAAAAGACCACGCCCAAACTGTAACCAAAGCATGCCAGGGCACATGATTGAAATTCTGCAAAATGAGGCCGACTGCGCAGGCTACGGGAATGGATGTGACCATGGCCGCTGCGGCTGCTTTCGATTCAAAAGCGATCCACGACTGCGATCGCTGCAGCAGCCAACGGCAAAAAGGGCGTAGGGCACAACTCCCCAGGAACATGCAGACGATAGGCACCGTCTCTTCAGCGATAAACTCACGCTTAGTCAAGAACGCATGAATGGATTCCAGAAGGTCGAAAAGATAAAAGCAGCACCATCCAATGATCTGGATTTGCCAGAAGGACCGCAAATTCAGGACATTCTCTCGATCCATAAGTAGCAATTTTAACTTAGGTGGTGAAGCGGCGTTCCACGGCCTGACGCACGAAATCCTCGGCTCATCGCATTTCTCAATCGCGCAGCAGATTAGGTCTGGCTTACCAACTTCATTGAGCTAGGCTCTGAACACGGTTTGAAGATCGATCTATATCGCCGATACGGAGTTACGCAATTCGGAACGGAGTAGGACGCCGGAAAAGTTCCGGCAGGCAGGCTGTGTAAATGTGGAAAGCAAAGAGCACTTCCCACATTTATACAACCACGACGGCGGCTACCAGTTCTCACTCAACGGGGATTGTGTGAAGTTGTGAGCCCCTTCTGCTGTCAATTGCACACTAACTGTCAGAGCGCCGAGTGGTACCTGACGTAATTCGCCAATCATCTTGGCAACACGACTTTACTGGAGGGAAAGAGGAGATATGAACATGCTCATACAGTCGCGGAACTTCCGGACACTGTGGGTTACGACGATTGCTCTGGCTTGCTTCGGCAATGCGTTCGCTCAACAGAGCTACAAACTTACCGATTTGGGCGTTAACAACAGTAAGGACAACTTCAGCATGGCCATGGGTCTCAATAATCAGGGGTGGGCAGAGAACATGGATGGGACCGTCAACCCTCCCGAGACTAGTACGTCTACGACAGTTTCAAGGGGTCGCGCGGTGATTAGCATCTACGGATTGAACATCGACCTGGGCACGCTTGGAAAAGCCGACGGCAACAGTTGGATTAACTGGGGTGGGATCAACGACCGCGGGGAAGCCGTTGGTCAGTCCGAAACAGCTGATCCAGATCCGAATGGCGAAGACATTTGCGGCTTCGGCACACACCTTACGTGTGTTCCGTTTCTTTGGCGAGACGGCCACATGAGCGCTCTCACGACGCTCGGCGGAAACAATGGGCAGGCCAGCGCCATCAATAACCGCGGAGAAGCCGTCGGGTTTGCCGAAGACGGCGCCGTGGACTCTACATGCCCAGCCGGCACAACCAACAATCGCATTGCGTTGCCGGCGTTGTGGACAAGAGGCAACGCTGAAGCTCTTCCTCTGGTGGGTAACGATTCAGACGGGTTCGCATTCGGGATTAACGATCAAGGCCAGGCCGTTGGCTACTCGGGAAACTGCACCACAGCGACTCACGCCGTAATGTGGAAAGACAACGCTGCCGTCGTGCTTCCAAATCTCGGAGGTACAGGTTCCAATTTCGCCTACGCCATCAGCAACCTCGGCCAAATCGTCGGACAAGTCGGCACTGCTGACGGCACGACCTTCTATGCCGGGGTTTGGCAGCACGGCGCAGGCGGCGCAGTCACCAAAATCGACATTCTGCCGGGAGATTTTGCCGCCTTCGCCACCGGCATCAACAACCGCGGCCAGGTTGTGGGAAACGACTTTGACTCCACGTTCAGCTGGTCCCACGGCTTCATTTGGCAGGACGGCGTGACGACCGACCTGAACACGCTGATTCCCGCCGATTCCAACCTCTTCATCATCTCGGCCAGCAATATCAATGACCGCGGACAAATCTCGGGTATGGCAACGGTGCAAACCGGGCCCAATGCGGGCAACATTCACGCCTATCTTTTGACCCCCGTAGACGGACGCATCGGCGCCTCGATGGCAGATTTCGCACGTACACACCCGCATTCCATTTTGTCCGCGAATGCTTGCAACCACTCTTCGCAGAGATTCGGACCCGGCCGATTCCAGCGATAAAGGCATTCGTTCCCTTGGGTATGTGCCTGACCTCTGCTCCGTTTAATTCCTCAGACGCGACGGCACGCACGGTTGGGAACACGAGCCCGTGAGATGTGATAAACGGCACGCCTCACGGGTTTTCAATGACCGCACCGCCGATGCCCGCGAATGCTCACAAGCAGCTGTTGTCGAGAAACGTCGGACGCGGCCAACCGCGGCGATAAAGACACCTTCGGAGCTTTCGCACCATGCATTCCAGCTCCATGCTGCGCGAAGGCGCAAGGCCGGAGATTGTGCGGGAAAAGATGGGTCACGTCGAATATCGAAGTGACTCAGAATCGCCAGCAACCGAACCTGAACCATAACGTCGTGCATCTTTTTCTTGACGAAGTTCATTCGCAGGATATAGCGAACGGTGTCGCAATCAGGCCCAAGAGCGAGAATTCACGATGACAAGCAATCCGGCGCAATGCTCCAGAATCGTAGGCAGGAAAAACGGCTTCACGCTCGCAAATAATTACGGACCGAGGACCTGGCAAGCTTTGGCGGTTTTTGTAGTTGCTGCATGCGCCGCCATTCATGGCCAGTCATCGCCCAAGCAGATGGCCGATCCGGCGGTGGCGGCGCTAGGAAGTGGATTCGTCTCCGATACTGCGCGAGTGAACGGAGCCACACTCCACTACGTGCGCGGCGGGGCTGGGCCCGCGGTCATTGTGCTGCACGGTTTTCCCGAAGACTGGTACGCATATCACCGCATCATGCCGCAGTTGGCGAAGCAATTCACAGTCGTGGCAGTTGACCTGCGCGGCATAGGCGGCTCCGCTGCGACGGCCGGTGGTTACGATGCTGCGAAGATGGCAGAAGACGTTCACCAGTTGGCGGAACATCTGCATTTGGAGCACGTTTGCGTGGTCGGGCACGATATCGGTGGCATGGTTGCGTATGCCTTCGCCCGTCGTTATCCGGAGACGAGCCGCGGAGTGATGATGCTTGACGCACCGCTGCCAGGCCTTGGGCCGTGGGACGCGGTTAAAGCCAATCCCATCACTTGGCATATCAATTTTCAGCAGACGCCGGGCCTGCCGGAGCAACTCCTTGCCGGCCGCGAAGCCATTTATTTGCGCCATTTTCTCGATTCCGACACTTTCGGCGATGCGGATGTCGCGAGCTACGCCCGGGCATATGCCGCTCCTGAACATCTGCGTGCGGCGTTGGAGATCTATCGGGCCTTTCCGGCCAATGAGAAATTCAATGCGGCGCAACAAAGCGCCATCAGCGTGCCCTTGGTACTAGCTCCGAGCAAAAACTCGCCTTTCGAGAGGCTAATACCAAGCTTCGCCGATGCGTTGCGGGCGCATGGGTGCGCAAACGTTGAGATCGAAGTCATCGAGAACAGCGCACATTACGTCGCGGATGAGCAGCCCGATGCTGTGGCTCAACTCATCGAACGCCATGCCTCGTTATAACGACGATTAAACAGTGTTATGCGGAGGCACACGAAGAACTCACGTCGAGTCGCAGGGAGGGAAAGGAAGCGTGAGCCGATCAGCGGTGCTCGGCGATCGTGGATTTGGAGCTAGATATTAGTTCGGCATCACAAAATCTCCATCACAAGGATTCCAGGAGAGAACCGGATGAAACGAGAGACAGTCAAGATGATGCCATCGTGGGCCTTGGCGCTGGCTCTTTCCATGAGTACAACCCGGAACGCCCGGGCACGGGACGCCAAGAATCCGTATCCGAACATGGCTCCGCTTGAAAATTATCTGATGGATCGAGACGCCGAGATCGCCTTGGCGCGAAGCGCGGCGCCGTCATCCATTTCCCACGATGCCACGGTTGTAATCCTAGGGAAAAATGGCTACGAAACGGCGGTCGAAGGCAAGAACGGCTTTATCTGCATTGTAGAGCGCGGTTGGATGAATTCATTCAACAGCCCAGAGTTTTGGAGCCCTAAGACTCGCGGCGCGGAGTGCTTCAATCCCCCGGCCGCGCTTAAGGTCGTGCCGTACACCTACTTCAGGACAAAATTAGTCTTGGTGGGAAAATCGAAAGCTGAGATCAAGCAAAGTATTAAGATCGCGATGGGAAAAAAAAAGAATTGCCTGCTCTCGAGGCCGGGGCGATCTGCTACATGATGTCGAAAGATGCATATCTTAATGATGGTGGTGGGCACAACATGGCCCATCTCATGTTTTATACGCCGCTTATGGATGGTGCAGCATGGGGCGCAAATTCGATAGACGACTCAAACCATGTCTCGTTTAAATTTCCGAACTCTCCAATATTTCTAACTCCACAGTTCTTAGGTGACCCGGAACCGATGGATAATTTCATGGTTCCCACCCGCGTGTGGTCGGATGGATCTCCGGATCAGATGTAAGGAGGGCCATTTGAGTGCAGCCTCGGAATCATTGAGTGACGCAGGAGCAGATGAAAACTGGATTCAAGAAAGCGAAAAGGACAGTCTGGCAGTGCGGGAGTCTTCTGCTGGCCGCGTTGCTTATACCCTTCGCAATTGCACTGGGCCAAACGCAACCGCCGGCGAAGCCAGAACCTGCCCCAATCCGGCCGTTCAAAATGCAAGTACCCGACCGTGTTCTAATTGATCTTCGCCGCCGTTTGGCGGAAGCCCACTGGCCCGATCAACTTCCGGGCACGACCTGGGAGTACGGCGCCGACATCAAGAAGGTTCGGGAACTCGCGGACTATTGGCAGAACGGCTACGACTGGCGTGCGCAAGAAGCGAAGATCAATCAGCTTGACCAGTTCACAACGGAAATTGATGGACAGCAGATTTATTTTATCCATCAGCGCTCTCCTCGCCCCGACGCCATACCGTTGATGCTGATTCACGGATGGCCCGGCTCGATTTTGGAGTTTGAGAAGCTCATTGGGCCGCTCACCCATCCCAAAGACCAACATAGCCCGGCATTTGACGTTATCATTCCTTCGCTTCCTGGCTTTGGATATTCCGGACCCACCACAACCCGTGGCTGGGGCCCACAGCGTATGGCGAAGGCTTTAGTTGTTCTGATGGATCGTTTGGGCTATTCCAAGTACGGCATTCAGGGTGGTGACTGGGGTTCGGCAATAGCCCAAGACATGGCTTACCAGGCGCCCACGCACGTGATCGGGTTGCATCTGAATCAGATTTACGTGCCGCCGCCGAACCAGGAAGCCGTTGCGAAAATGAGCGATGCTGAGCGGAAACGGTATTCCTACTTTGACCGGGAAGAGAGCAGCTTTTTTTTCCTCCAGGCCAGTGAACCGCAGACTCTTGCCTACGCCCTTACTGACTCCCCAGTTGGGTGGCTGGCCTGGATGATTGGCAAATTTCAACTGCTTACGGACAACAACGGCGATTTTCTTACGGCTGTGGATCGCGACACATTTTTAACCGATGTTACGCTCTATTGGGCGACCGGCACGATCGGCTCCGCCATGCGAATCTATCGTGAGAACCGGCTCACCATAGAGGAAATGGTGCCGACGCCACACCTGGAGACTCCTGTGGGGTATGCGGATTTTCCGAAGGAGGTGGCTGTCCCGCCGTTTAGCTGGATCACTCAAACATACAACATAGTACAAAAAACTGGCATGCCGAAGGGCGGACACTTCGCGGCTTTGGAGCAGCCCGATCTCTTGGTTGCCGATATACGGAAGTTTTTTGCAAAGATTGATCAGAAGTAAGCCGAAATTGCGGCCTGATACGAAATGCATGTGAGACAGATTGGCCCTCTAAATCTCGGTCCTAAGCCATATGTCCGCCAGAAATCTCAGATTGTTTTTGTAGGTGCGGGTTATCGTGTACTTCTTGCCGCCACTGACTCGAACCAAGTACACGCCGGCGACACATCGCCTAAGCGATGATCCCATTCCCGAAGACTTGAAGAGCTGGGACTGGGGGAAATTGACGGTGACGGCTCGAAATACTCCGTGGCTTAGAACCGGCCTACGATTACAGCTTCGCGGGCGGCCATCAGCAATCCATCGG
>Ga0206976_1177_pt1 | contig 18709 bp, 13 predicted proteins | sample Alteio_BWOrgHeat_82_FD_152926 | JGI IMG/M metagenome (GOLD analysis project Ga0206976, IMG submission 152926) | Enriched cells from forest soil in Barre Woods Harvard Forest LTER site, Petersham, Massachusetts, United States -... | ecosystem: Environmental > Terrestrial > Soil > Temperate forest >... | reverse complement strand
TCAATGTTCAATTGGTGGGCCTTACCCGCGAAGTAAAATTCAATGCCGGAACATTTTCAATTAACACCGACTTGTTGCTGAGCGAAGCAAAAAAGACTGACCTGGTGATCGTTCCGCCACTGAGCGGTGATTTGAAAACTGCCATACAACTCAACCGCGAATTTATCCCCTGGATAACACAGCAATACAACAGCGGTGCCGAAGTAGCAAGCTTATGTTTAGGTGCGTTCCTGCTCGCATCAACTGGTTTGCTCGATGGTAAAAAATGCTCTACCCACTGGGGGTTTGCCAACGAATTCAGGAGTATGTTTCCCGCCATAAACCTTGTCGACGAAAAAATGATCACCGAAGAAAGTAAATTATACTCAAGTGGTGGCGCAACCTCTTACTGGAACCTGCTTTTGTACCTGGTTGAAAAATACACCACCCGCGAAATGGCCATCCTTGCCTCAAAATATTTTGTGATAGATATGGGACGAAATGATCAGTCGCCATTTATTATATTCAAAGGACAGAAGGATCACGAGGACGAGGTAGTAAAGAACGCCCAGGAATATATAGAACAGAATTTCCAGAATAAATTAACCGTTGATCACTTATCTGATAAATTCAGCATCGTGCGCCGCACTTTTGAACGCAGATTTAAAAAATCGACACACAACACCGTGATCGAATACATACAACGTGTAAAGATAGAAGCCGCCAAAAAGAGCTTCGAAAGCAGCCGTAAACCCATTTACGATGTGATGTATGAGGTAGGTTATACCGATATCAAGGCCTTCAGGGACGTGTTTAAAAAGATAACAGGGATGCCCCCCGTTGACTACAGGAATAAGTACAATAAAGATGCAACTGTAGCCTGAGTGGGGGACACCAGCACTTGAATATCAATAAACCCGTTATTTGATATTCAAATTAAATGAGCCGTTCGCAAGTGTTTTTGTAGCCGCCCCGCTACCGTTAATTAACTCAAGGGTGCCGCTAAATGTGCCTTGTACTGTAGTGCTGCTGATAGATTTAATTACTACGGTAGCGTTCGATGCACTATTGCCACCGTCAAATTGATAAATAGCACCGGTACTTTGCGTATAGCTCATATCAGTTTGCGAACTTGCTCCGGTATAGGTTCCGGCTGCAATAGGAGTGGTGCTGTTAACTCCTATTATCAGTGAGTTAGATGAAGTTGCGCTTTGTACGCCGATGATCGAAAGGCTGTTAAATCCACTGGTGTTATCTACATGAGCTGCCGCACCGAAATTAAATGTTTGCGTCGAGCCGTCAATAGTAACGGTTATAGTACCTGTTGTACTTGGAGTAGATGAGCTCTTTTTGCAGGAAGACAAGGCAAGCAGCACACCAAAAGATAATAGTAATAGTTTGAAGTTTTTCATTTTGAAAAGGTTTAGGATGATTTATTTATTGCAGGCAAGGTAGTTCTTTGAATTTACCTACACAAATAAATCCCGAAGTATCGATTTAAGGTAGTAATACTAAGCATAACTGTGCTTGATAGCACATCGTGGGTACAACTCGGCCCAAATATGTCAATCCGACAAATAAGAACGTCAAACAGTGCTTCAAATTTTTACAACAAAAATAGGGCGCTTACGTAAAAGTGTAATACGAAAAGAATGAGTGAATCGATCACTATTAAAACCTGATTAGTAGAACTTTAAATGGTTAAACTAAATAACTTGATTGGATCTGTTATAACAAGGAATATCAAATATTTCATTACAGTCATTTTCATGGCAGTTTCTGCTTGTGCATTTGCCCAAAATCAACAATTGCACTTTGACCATCTCGGAACAGCGGATGGCCTTTCAGAGCTAACACCCCTTTGTATGCTGCAAGACAGCAAGGGATTTGTATGGGTTGGTACCGAAGATGGTTTAAACAGGTATGATGGATACAAATTCAAAATATTCAGGAACGATGTAAAGGATGCCACAAGCATTGGCAGTAACTATGTCCAGGATATAACCGAGGATAAGAGCGGAAATATTTGGGTTGCAACAGCAGGTGGTGGTTTAAACAGGTTCGACAGGAAAACAAACACTTTCTATCACTATCGGCATAACGAAAAAAATAAGAATAGCATCTCAAGCGATTTTATAAGTAAGATCATAACTGATGTATCTGGAAAAATGTGGATTGCTACACAAAATGCAGGATTAAATCTTTTCGATCCCAAAACTGGCAACAGCGTCCATTATTTCCATAGCGATAAAAACCCTAAAAGCATCAGCGCCGATGGTATTATGGCTATTTGCCGCGATAGTAATAATAACGTTTGGGTGGGTACCGTAAATAACGGGTTAAGTTTATTTGACCGTAAGGAAAATAATTTTATAAACCTTAAACATTCTGAAGCTGATAAAGGGTCAATTTCGACAAATAAGATAACGGTAATTTTTGAGGATAGCAGGCACCACTTATGGGTGGGAACACAGGAAGCCGGTCTTAATCTTTATGATAGTACAACGGGTACATTCAAACATTTCATGAATGATCCGCACAACAGCAACTCATTAGCTCACAACAGCGTTCAGAGTATGGCCGAAGACGAGAACCATAATTTGTGGATAGGAACAGAAAATGGTGGCCTGAGCATTTATAATTATGAGTGGAATCAGTTTTTTAGCTACCAGCATGATGATGTTGATAACAGCAGCCTGACCAACAATTCTGTTGATGTGATGATGAAAGATAAGGACGGCAATATGTGGCTCGGTACCTTTGCAGGTGGCATAAATTTATATAAGAAAAGCAAAGGCGATTTTGTTCATTATAAACACAGTTCGCTATCTACCAGCCTGTCTAATGATTTTGTACTTAGCATACTCGAAGACAGCAATTATAATGTATGGGTAGGCACCGATGGGGGAGGTTTAAATCTGTTTAACCTGAAAACCGGCAAGTTTAAAACCTACAAACACAGTGATGCTGATAAAAGCAGCATATCCGGGGATAATATATTGACTATTAAGGAAGATGATCAAAAGAATTTATGGATAGGTACCTGGGGAAATGGGGCGAGTATTATGAACCCGGTCACCCGGACCTTCAAATCCTTCAAACATAATCCTGCAGATCCGGCAAGCTTAAGCGATGACAATATCTATTGCATTGCCCAAACACCCGATAAAAGAATCTGGTTGGGATCATTTGGCGACGGTATTAATTTATACCAGCCTAAAACCAACAACTTTATTCACTATAAAAACAAACCGGGTGATCCAAAAAGCCTGTGTAATGATAGGATAAACGCACTCTTTAGCGATAGCAAAGGGACTCTTTGGATTGGTACTGATGACGGATTAAGCATTTTTGATGCTAAAACAAACACGTTTACCAATTATATACATGATGATAAAAAGAACAGCCTGAGTAATAACACGATATCTGATATTTTGGAGGATCGTCGTGGTAAAATATGGGTATGCACCCTGGGGGGGCTGGATCTTTTTGATCCCCTGACCAGGCATTTCACTATCTATAAAACAAAAGATGGTTTGCCAAATGATTATACACAGGCCATATTGGAGGATGATAAAGGAATACTTTGGATAAGCACCAATAATGGTATATCTAAGTTTGACCCAATCAAAAAGACTTTTAAAAATTTTACAACTGAAAATGGATTGCAGGGAGATGAATTTAAAGAACATTCGGCCTTTAAAAGCCGAACAGGTGCTTTATATTTTGGCGGTGTAAACGGATTTAATTCGTTCTTCCCCGACCAAATGACCACCCCTCAATACAATCCGCCACTGGTTTTAACCAAATTCCAGGTGTTTAATAAAACAATAGAGGCAGCTAAAAATGAAAATGATCCGTCACCTTTAAAAGAGGATATTTCTGAAACAACGTCCATCACTTTGCCTCACGATCAATCAGTTATCTCTTTTGAGTATGCTTCTTTAGATTATTTGTCGCCTGCTAAAAAGAGATATGCCTATATATTGGAAAACTTTGATAAAGGCTGGAATTATGTGGACAATAAGAATGTTGCTGTTTACACCAATATCCCTCCCGGTCACTATATTTTTAAAGTTAAAAGCCAGAACGGCGAGGGGAAATGGTCGCCCAGGATATTAAGTTTAAAAGTTACCATTGTGCCTCCGTTTTGGTTAACCTGGTGGTTTGAGTTATTGGCCTCAGTTTTTATAGTGGGTAGCATTTATGGATTATATCGTTTCCGGGTTAATATCATCATCAAGCAAAAGGCGAAACTGGAGCGTGAAGTAAAAGAGCGCACCGCGCAGGTAGTGCGCCAGTCAGAAGAATTACAGGTACAATCAGAGAACCTGCAATCGGTGAATGAGGAGCTACAGGCGCAATCTGAAGAATTACAGGCGGTAAATGAAGAATTACTTTCTCAGTCAGAAGAAATGCAATCGCTGAACGAGGAGTTACAGGCACAATCTGAGGAGCTACAGGATCAAAAGAACCAGGAATACCTGGCACGCCAGGAAGCTGATAAGGCAAATGAAGCTAAGAGTATTTTCCTTGCTACCATGAGCCACGAGATCCGTACACCAATGAATGGGGTAATCGGTATGGCTTCGCTGCTTTCAGAAACTAATTTGAATAATGAGCAGCGCGAGTACACAGAAACCATTATCAATTGCGGCGACAGCCTGATCAATGTGATCAATGATATCCTGGATTTTTCAAAAATAGAATCCGGTAAAATGGATATCGAGGAAGTGGATTTTGACCTGCGCCAAAATATTGAGGAGATCATGGATATGTTCTCGCAGAAAGCTGCAGAACAACGCCTTGACCTGATCTACCAGATCGACTTTAATCTTCCCCGTTATGTAGTGGGTGATAGTCTGCGCTTAAAACAGGTAATTATAAACCTGATCAATAATGCGATTAAATTCACGTCTAAGGGTGAGGTGTTTATCAAAGTTTTCTTGTCGCAGGCGGTTTCAAATGATGAGTTGGAAATCGGCATCAGCGTAAAAGATACCGGGATAGGTATACCTGAAGACAAACTTTCGGGCCTGTTCAAACCCTTTTCGCAGGGTGACTCGTCTACCACCCGTAAATATGGCGGTACCGGTTTGGGGCTGATCATTAGCGAGCGTTTAGTTAAATTGATGGGTGGTAATGTATGGGTTGAAAGCCGTTTAGGTGAAGGCTCGACGTTCAATTTCACTATTAAGACCAAAACAAGTAATAAATCAGTTAGTGAAATGCTGTTATTGCCGGGTATCAATAATATACGGGGCAAGCGCATATTGCTTGTTGATGATAATAAAACAAACCTTGATATTTTAGAAACCCAGATGCAGCATTGGAAATTGGCAACGGTGGCCTGTTCATCTGCGAAGCAAGCCCTGGAAATATTATCGGCTGATAAAGATTTCGACCTGGTGATCTCTGATATGGAAATGCCGGGCATGGATGGTGCCGCGCTGGCCCGTGAAATTAAAACCATGGCGAAGCCGGTTCCGGTTATTGTTTTGACATCAATTGGAGATACCACCCGTAAGAAACACCCTGGCCTGTTCTCGGAAATATTGACCAAGCCGGTTAAGCAGAAACAGCTATTCAAGAGCATTTATGCCGAACTGGGAGAACGGAAAGAAGTAATCAAGATCGAAGAAAAGCAAAGTGCTGTACTTGATCCTGGCTTTGCGCAGCTATATCCGATAAGTATCCTGATAGCCGAGGATAACCCGATCAATCAAAAATTAATTGAACGCGTGTTGGTTAAATTGGGCTATCATGCCGACATCACCAATAATGGTTTGGAGGCTTTAAATAAGATCAAAGGAACACCGTACGATGTAATATTGATGGATATCCAGATGCCTGAAATGGATGGGCTGGAAGCCACAAGACGGATCCGCAAGCTTAATATTGCCCAGCCAATCATCGTAGCTATGACAGCGAACGCCCTTTCTGAAGACCGCGATATCTGCATCAACAATGGCATGGACGACTATATCTCGAAACCGATGAAACTGGAGGCCCTTGTCGCTATTTTAAAAGTAGCATATAACTCCAAAAGAGGGTCGGTAGAGATCTGATAATTCTGAATAATTTCAATACATCTTAAATAAAGCATCAAAAATAATTGATGCTTTATTTGTTAGTCTGCATATTAATCGTAATATTGCGATATAATTATGGGCTTAACAAAATCAGAGATATTTACCGACGAACAAAACAGGCTGGCCACTTTGCTTAAAGCGATGGCACATCCTGCACGTATTGCCATTTTGCAGCAGATACTAAAGGCTAATGCCTGTATTTGCGGCGATTTGACCCAGGAGTTGGGGCTGGCGCAGCCAACCGTGTCCCAACACCTAAAAGAATTGAAGACAGCCGGTTTGATAAAGGGAACCATTGAAGGGGTTAGTGTTTGTTATTGTATCAACCCAATTATATGGAACGAATTTAAGGAACAGATGGCTGCTTTCTTTGCAGCGTATGATTTGAAGGATAACTGCTGTTAAAAAAATTTGAACTAATTAATCGTTATATCGCAATAAACAAATAAGATCATGAATAAAATAGAAGCCATCAACTGGAAAGCATTTAAGGATACCTTGTTACAGCACCCTGATCTCGACCTGCAATTTCAATATGCGGTTAACAAACTGGTAAATGCCTCTTATCATATTACCGAGATCAAGCAGGCGCCGATCACTTCAGTTGATTGCGGTGGCGTAAAAAATGAATGGACCGAAATTATCATTCAGCTTTGGGTACCGGATGGCCAGCAGCAATTGCGTTCAATGAAAGTAAAGAAGGCGTTATCAATTGTTGAGATCGTCGAAAAAATGTTGCCTTTAAATCCCAACGGAACAGTTAAGATCGAGTTTGGCAATTCTGAATTTGATACCCGCCAGATGTTGCCCAATGAAATTACGGTTGATGGAGAAAATCTAATTGTTGATCTGCGCCCGGATTCGGTGCAATGCAAAGCCATCAGCAGGGGCGGTAGTTGTGGCACTAACGATAAAGGGGAAGAATGTTGTGCTCCCGCTGAAAAACCAAAAATAGAGTTAAAGAACCTGGTAGCTGCTGAAGCCTGCTGCACGCCGGGTGGAGGCTGCTGCTAATAAAAGAATAGTCTATAATTCTTAAAATCTAAATAATGATACAATACAAAGTTTTATTCGTCTGCATCCATAATTCCGCCCGGAGCCAAATGGCTGAGGCTTTTCTATCCAAGCATGGCGCCAGGGTATTTGAAGCGGAAAGCGCAGGTCTTGAACCGGGCATACTAAATCCCAACGTAATAAAAGTAATGCAGGAAATTGGAATTGATATCAGCCAAAACAAAACCAAAAGTGTATTTGACCTGCTCAAGGAGGGCCGTAACTATGATGCAGTAATTACTGTTTGTGATGCTGCAAGTGCTGAAGCCTGCCCGGTGTTTCCCGGCAAATCAAAAAGAATTGGCTGGTCATTTGCAGATCCATCGTCTTTCAAAGGCACAAAAGATGAAATTCTTGAAAATACCCGGAAAGTAAGGGATGAGATTGAAAAACAAGTAATCGCTTTTATTAAAGAAGCAAACAATATGGAATACTGGACAAAATAGTTTCCTGAAAAACATACCCCTGATGAAAAACTATATCGCTGAACTGATCGGCACATTCGCCCTCGTTTTTTGTGGCACAGGCGCCATCGTTATCGATCAGCAATCAGGTGGGGCGGTTACCCATGTTGGGGTTGCCATAACTTTCGGTCTGATTATTATAAGCATGATCTATAGCCTGGGCAGCATATCTGGTGCCCATTTAAATCCCGCTGTAAGTATTGCTTTCACAGTATCAGGGCGTTTCCCTGTAAAACGACTGCCCGGTTATATCATCAGTCAAATAACGGGTGCTTTACTGGCCAGTTTTATTTTGAAATTCCTTTTTCCTGCTAATCAACTCCTTGGTGCCACTATCCCTGCCGGAACAGAAATGCAGTCGTTCATCCTTGAACTGATACTAACCTTCTTTTTAATGCTGGTGATTATCAACGTGGCAGTTGGAAGTAAGGAGCAGGGCATGTTTGCCGGTCTTGCAATTGGTGCTGTAGTGGGGTTGGAGGCTATGTTTGCAGGCCCCATTTGTGGTGCATCGATGAACCCGGCACGCTCTATAGCGCCAGCTATTGCTTCAGGACATTTGGAACATGTTTGGATTTATATCGTATCGCCTGTTGCAGGTGCAGTGTTGGCCATACCGGTCTGGAAATATCTAACCAGTTAGGATACCACCTTTTTGGCGGTCTTGCTCCATTTTTGCAGTATCGCTATGATCTCTGCCAGCTTCATGGGTTTACTCAGGTAATCATCCATACCAGCTTTAATGCATATCTCACGGTCCTCGCGCATGGCATTAGCGGTCATGGCTACAATAACGGGTTGTTCCTCCGCATGCAGGCGAATGAATTGAGTGGCTTCCAATCCGTCCATTTCGGGCATCTGGATATCCATCAGTATCATGTCGTATTTCTTTTTCGCAACCATTTCTAATACTTCATGGCCGTTTGCTGCAACCTCGGGTTTGTAGCCCATTTTACTGAGTATATGTATGGTCAGTTTCTGGTTTACAAAATTGTCCTCCGCTATCAGTATCTCCATCGGGTGCTGCAAGGCAAACTCAACGGAAAAGTCTGTTTTAGCGCGCTGCGGCTCTTTAACCACACTGATATCTTTTAACTGATCAATTATATGTTTATATAATATATGATGCTTGGTAGGTTTAGTTAAAATAACATCAAACAAGTGCCCTTCGTTCCTGCTTTGCTCGCGGCCTATCGAACTCAGCAGAACGATACGCGTACCCGGATAATCCTTCCTGATGTTGTTGGCAAGCACAATACCATCCATTTCGGGCATGTTCATATCAGTTATCACCAGGTCAATTTTACCGCCGCCTGCTAATATGTCAAGTGCTTGTCTGCCTGATTCGGCCATTATCGGTATAAACTTCCATTGTGTAAGCTGTGCAGCCAGGATATTGCGGTTAGTATAGTTGTCATCTACTACCAGTATCCGTTTATTTTCTACATCGGCGACATTGATGTGTACATAGTTACGCTGAGCTTTTGATCCTATTTTAGGTTTGATATTAAAGTGGAAAGTAGTGCCTTTACCCGGCTCGCTTTCAACACTTATTTTACCACCCATCAGCTCGACCAATTTTTCGCTGATAGCCAGTCCCAGTCCTGTGCCACCGTATTTACGGGTAGTACTTGAGTCAACCTGCGAAAATGCTTTAAACAGCCTGTTTAATTTATCAGGAGGGATACCTATCCCGGTATCGCGCACGCTGAATAATAATTCCAGGTCGTCATGGATGCTGCGCTTTACTTTTACACCGATAAATATCTCGCCCTTGCTGGTAAACTTCACAGCGTTACCAACTAAATTGATCAGGATCTGTCTCAACCGTAAACCATCACCAATAATCTGGGTAGGCACATTATGCTCTATCTGGTACACCAGGTCGAGGTTAAGCCTCGCGGCGTTTCCGGCAAATACGTCCAGTACGCCCTCAACACAATCCCTAAGGTCAAAATCCTGTTCGTCCAATTCCATATTTCCCGATTCGATTTTCGAGAAATCAAGGATATCGTTTATTACAGTTAATAAGGCGTCCCCACAACTTTTAATAGTATCGGTAAACTCTTCCTGTTCCTGTGTAAGCTCCGTGCTCGATAGCAAGGTAGCCATGCCTATCACCCCGTTCATCGGTGTACGTATCTCGTGGCTCATCGTAGCCAGGAATATGCTTTTAGCTTTATTGGCGCGTTCTGCATCTTCGCGTGCTTTTTCAGCCTCCTCGCGCGATCTGCGCTCGTCGACTGTCATTTTAGCCAGCATTTCTGTACGTTCCTCTACTTGTTTTTCCAATTCCAGCTGTCGCGATTTAATGGCTTTTAGCCGGTATTTAAATAGCAGGTAAACTATACCGAAGATCAATACTATAGCCAGCACCTTAAACCACCAGGTTAACCAAAAAGGTGGGATAATATTAATTTCTAAACTGTTTTTAACCGGCGACCAAAGCCCTGCGCTATTTTTATATTTTATCCTGAATGTATAATGCCCCGGAGGAAGGTTGGTATAGGAAGCTGTGTTCCTGCTGCCTACATAGTTCCAGTCGGGATCAAAATTATCCAGCTTAAATGCATATTGTTTTTTATCTGCAGAACCAAAATCAAGGGAAGCATACTCCATTGAAATATCCGATTGTTTGTAGGACAGATCAATAGACCTGGCATCCGAAATATCCTGTTTTAAAGGAGATGGATCATTACTGTCTTTGGCAATAGCAAGCGGTTTGTTAAACAGCTGAAATGAAGTTACTACCAAAGGCGAAAACGCGATCGGGTTTAATATCTGGTCGGGATAAAAGGCATTGAATCCATTTATGCCGCCAAAGTACATTTTGCCGTCAGCTGTTTTTAAAGCGGAGTGGGGCTTAAACTCATCGCCCTGCACACCGTCTTCAGTGGTATAATTTTTAAAAGTCTTATTAACCGGATCAAATACAGACAAACCGCTATTGGTGCTCACCCATAGTTTGCCATAATCATCTTCTTTTATGGCGTAGGCAATATCACTTGGCAAACCATTCTTTTTTGTATATACCGTAAAATGTTTAGTTACCGGGTTAAACAGGTCAAGCCCGGAAAGCGTGCATAGCCATAAATTACCCTTGCTGTCCTCAAAAATATCGGTTACACCATTATTACTCAGGCTGTTTCTTTTTTCGTCATGCAAAAAGTGGGTAAAAGTATTTGTTTTACGATCCATTAGATCAAGGCCCGCATCTGATGTGCCTATCCACAAGTTCCCTTTCTTATCCTCACACAAAGAATAGATGTAGTTACTGCTTATACTATGCGGATCATGAACATCCAGTTTGAAATTTTTGAAGATTTTGGTCTTTTTATCATAGCAATCAAGGCCATTCCCAAATATGCTGATCCATGTTTTTTTATCCCTGGTATGGATCAGGTTATAAACATTGCTGCCACTTAAGCTATTCGGATTTGCCGGATCTTTATTAAGATAGGTAAACGTTTGGGTTTTAGGGTTCAATATGCTTATCCCGTTTCCCCAGGTGCCTATCCATATATCATCATCTTCATCCTGGTTAACAATCAGCGCATAATTACCGGCTAAACTGCCTTTTCCGCTTGGCTGATGCTTGTAACTAACGAAGGTGCCACTTTGAGGATCGAACTTGTTTACACCGCCGCCATCTGTTCCAATCCAGATATTGTTGTCCTTATCTTCAAAAAAAGACAACACATAATTATTTGATAAACTGCTTGGTAATGAATTGTGCCGGTAAAGGGTAAAACTTGCCGTAGTTTTCTTGAAAAGATTTATCCCCCCGCTAAACGCGCCCAACCACATATTGCCCAACCTGTCCCTGCATATCGAGTAAATCGAATTACCATTAATACTATTGTCATCAACTTCGTCATGATGATAGATATTAAATTTACCCGCGTTGATATCCAGGATGGATAATCCTCCGTTTTCTGTACCTATCCACAAATTTCCGGCTTCATCCTTTTTTAAACTATAGATAGTATTGCTTGATATGCTGTTTACTGCATTTTCGTTGTGTGTAAAACGGCGCAGGAATGTTTTACTCTTTTTATCAAATAAATACAGCCCGTCTTCCTGTGTACCTATCCATAGCTGATCTTTATTGTTTTCAATAATGCAGATAACGTTATTGCCAACTATGTTCTTGGTTAGTGGGTCTTTATAAGGGAACTTTGAAAAAGTATTGTTCTGCCTGTTATACAGGTTTAGTCCTCCGGTAGAGGTTCCAACCCATAAATTATGCTGCGAATCTTCAAATACCGTACGTATGTTGTCATCATCAATGCTATTTGCATCAACCTTTGAATGTAAATGATGTTGAAATATTTTTTTATGGGTATCAAAGTAATCCAGTCCGCCATTTTGGGTGGCGATCCATAAGTTACCATCAGAATCAACAACTAGCCTGTTGATGATATTATTTGAAATGCTATTATTGCTATGATCGTTATGGAGATAGCGTGTAAAGATGCCGGTGTTTCTTTCGTACCTGTTTAAACCGCTTTGCGTGGCTATCCAGATATTACTTTCATGATCCTCAACAACATCAGTGATCATATTATTACTCACACTGTTGTCGTTTTTAGCATCATAACGATAGGTGATAAATTTGTACCCGTCGTATCTGTTCAAACCATTCCTGCTGCCGACCCACATAAAGCCACGGCTATCCTGGATAATACAATTCACATTAATCTGTGATAATCCTTCCCTTGTTCCAAAATGATCGAACTTGAGGCTTTGATTTTGAGAAAAAGTTAAAAGGGGCGAGCTTAAAAGCGTAATAATCACCAGGTATTTAAATACGCTGGTCAAGCGCTTGGCGCTACACTTTAATAGAAAATATTGAATATTAGGGGTCACCTTTTCCAGGTAAAAATTATTAATAATGGTACTAACTTGCTTTATACGTAAGCGCCACCGATAAGTTCGGCATCAGATTAAAAAAGATTGCATTTAAAAAATGGGGGATGCTGATAGTTAAACAAACAAAAAAGGCCTTATCCTTTGCAGATAAAGCCTTTTTATTAGATTTTTTGTTGTTAGCTATAACTCTCTTACCCAGATATTGCGATAACTTATAGGGATGCTTTTATCGCCATGTGCCTGCAATTTTATTGGTGATGGCCCATGTGCTTTATACTCAGGCTTCCCTATATACAAAGTGGGGCCTAATAGCGTAAAATTATTTTCAACCAGTACGCCGTTAAAAAATACAGTCGCTCTTGCTGGTGATTTCAGCGAACCATCTTCATTAAAAACAGGTGCTGTCCATACGATATCATAAGTTTGCCATTCGCCTGGCTTCCTGGCCGGATTAGCAAGCGGGATAGCCTGTTTATATATACTCCCTGCCATACCATTTACATAGGTTTTGTTGTTGTATGAATCTAATACCTGCAATTCATAACCGGCATCACCTTTGCCCAATGAAGCGAGGAATACACCACTGTTACCCCTGGCTTGCCCTGTACCGGCTATATCAGCCGGTTCGCGCCATTCCACGTGCAACTGGTAGTTGGTAAATTTGTGCTTGGTTTCAATATTGCCATATTGCTTGTTTACAGTCAATATATTATGTGCAACATCCCACTTTGCTGCGGATTGATCATCAGCCTGCACCCATTCATCCAGGTTTTTACCATCAAATAATATGATGGCGTCTGATGGGGCGTCAGCAAATGATTTTCCCGGTGTCACCACTTTGGGAATGGGATCCCATACTTCAGTATCTTCTGGTTTTGCTTTTTCCTGTGCATTGGCCATAAAAAAACTCCCGGCTATTAATGCGGTTAATATGATCTTGGATTTCATTTTATAAAATTTAGTTAATATTGGTTAAAAGTTGATTGAGTTAGATTAAGTTGATTGAGTTGCCTTTGTTTGGTTTTCTGAATTCACCAAATCAACCACTCACAGAATCAACTTAATCAACCATAAGTTAAACGTGCAAAACATTTTTAATGTATGCTGCACTCTCTGTAATACTTACATAAGGATCGATATTGGTGTAGTTTTCCTGCTCCATAATAAAATGGGTTACACCGGCTGCTTTTGCTTTTGGGATGATTGTTTTAAAGTCAATACTTCCTTTGCCGATCTCGGTATTAATATCGGGATTCTTTTTATCCCTGTCCTTTATATGAACAAGGGCAAACCTGCCCGGATGCTTTTCAAATATCTTAACCGGATCTTGTCCCGCACGTACCACCCAGAATATATCCATTTCCATGTGTACCAGCTTTGGATCGGTATTACTTAATATCGTATCATAAAAAGTTGCGCCGCCACCTAATGGTTTCCATTCAAAATTGTGATTGTGGTAGCCCAATTTCAGACCCGAAGCTTTGCAGATATCGGCTGCCTTGTTCATTTTTTCGGCAACTCCTTTACACTCATCAACCGTTTTAATGAATTCGCCGTTAAGTGAGGGGATAATTACATAGGTTTGTCCTAAAATATTCGCCACCTCGATATATCTTTTCAGATCATCTGTGTCGCCCTTACCAAAAAATGAGTCGATACCATAATGCCCGCTTGGCGTTTTAAGCCCATTGTCTTTCAGTAATTTATCAAAATCTTTTGAGTGTAATCCCCAAAAGCCTTTGTCTTTATCGTACCCAAACGTTTCCGCTTCCTTATAGCCGGCTTTAGCTACTTTTTCAATTACGCCTTTTACATCCTTTGGAAGCTGATCGCGGAGCGAATACAATTGTATGCCCGCAATTGGGCTAAATGGTGAAGCTTTCAGCAGCGAGGAGGCTGCCAGCACACCTGCAGCCGCTAAGCCGGCCTGCGTTAAAAATGTTCTTCTTGTTGTCATAGTAGATAATAGTTTATTTAGATAGATTGATTAGGAAAATTACACATCACATATCTGGATAGCCTGGCGCAGTGAAGCAACTTTGTCTTTGTTTTTTGGAACAAATTCCTGCCCCACGTAGCCTTTAAATCCTGTAGCGGCGATAGCGCGCATTACAGCAGGATAAAATAGCTCCTGCGTGTCGTCTATCTCGTGCCGGCCCGGTATGCCACCGGTATGAAAATGTGCAATATATTGATGGTAATCAGTAACATTACGGATAATGTCACCTTCCATTATTTGCATGTGGTAAATATCAAACAGCAATTTAAAATTCTCCGAACCCAAACGCTTGCACAGTTCAACGCCCCATTCAACATGGTTGCATTGATAATCCTTATGGTCGATTTTGCTGTTCAGCAGTTCCATACAGAGCACTACTTTATTTTTTTCGGCTAATGCCAGCAGGGGTTTAAGGCCTTCAACACAATTCTTCCAGCCGGTTTCATCATCCTTGCCTCTGCGGCTGCCGCTAAAGCAGATCAGGTTAGTATAGCCGTTTTTAGCTACCAGCGGGATCATTTCCGTATAGTTTTTTTGAAGAGTAGCGTGGAACTGCGTATCACCAAAGGCATCGGTCAGGTTGATCTCGGCGCCATTGCACATAGGCGAATACAGGCCATGTTTTTGTAAGGTGGGCCAATCATTGGGGCCGCAAAGGTCAATCCCTTTTATACCAATTTCCTTTGATACCGCGCAAAGCTGATCGAGCGTTAATTCAGGCCGATAGCACCATGGACTTACCGAATGGTTGATATTGCCCTTAAGGGGCAAAAATCCCTGCTCATTATCAGCAGGTGTGGTGAAAGAAGATAACATACCTGATACGGTTACTGCCGCTGTACCTGTAAGCAAATTTTTAATGGCTGATCTGCGGTTTTGTTGGTTTGCCATAGATAATTAAAATTATTTTTGTACTTCTAAAGCTGGTTCAATCCTTTTCTTGTCTTTAAAAGATGCTATGAACAAAAGGAACACAGCTGCCGCTATACATGCCGGAATTAACCAAATTGTTCTCCAATCATGTCCTGATGGTGAGTTATAACTATCAGATATCTTACCTGCAACATAAAAGCCGATCAGCATTCCAACACCATAGGTTGCCAGGGTAATCATGCCCTGGGCGGCACTTTTATATTGCGCACCTGCTTTTGAATCGGTATAGATCTGCCCCGATACAAAAAAGAAATCGTAGCAAACACCGTGTAAAGCTATACCGGCAATTAACATAAAACTCAGATCGCCTGCATTTCCATAAGCAAAAAGCACATAGCGCAGTGCCCAAGCCAGCATACCAACCAGTATGGTCCACTTAAAGCCAACTTTTTTAAAGAATATAGGCAGCGCTAATATGAACGCCGCTTCTGAGATCTGCCCGATAGCCATCTTTCCGGTAGGATTGTCAACTTTAATGTCGGTTAAAAAGCTACTTGCGTTTTGGTAATAAAAGGCCAGTGGGATACAAATAAGAATTGAGGCGACAAAGAATATAGCAAAGTTTTTATCTTTCAATAGTTTCAACGCATCAAGCCCCAGCATTTTAGCAACACTAACCTTTTCATCTTTAGACACCTTTGGAGGAGTAGCCGGTAACGTAAAGCTGAATAAACCTAAAATAGCTGACGCGATGCTGGTCATTAAGAATGTATTTTTCAGTAAGCCTTGTTTAATGCTGTCTGGCGAATCCCAGTGTAATAAATAGCTGATAGACAAACCTGCAACGATCCAGCCGATTGTTCCAAAAACGCGAATGTTCGAGAATTCTTTTTCAGGATCGCCCATCTGGTTGAATGATACCGAATTAACCAGCGCTAATGTTGGCATATATAATACCATATAGCTCAATACGTAAGGATAAAATGCATCGATATTGGTAGCGCTATACATCAAATACATCAGTATAGCACCTAAAATATGGAGTATACCCAATATGCGTTCGGCATTAAAATACTTATCTGCAATTAATCCGATGATGAACGGCGCTATAATAGCTCCCCAAGACTGCGTAGAGAAAACCGTCGTGGCCTGTGCACCACTAGCTTTAAGGTTGTTGCCCAAAAAAGGGCCTAATGTTACAAACCATCCTCCCCAAATAAAAAATTCAAGGAACATCATAGTAGATAACTTAACGCGAATGCCTGTCGTCATATTCAAATTTTTAGGTTTAATTGGTGTATAGTTCAGGTTGGTATAATAAGGCAGGGCGACTGGTTAGATCGCCTGCCCCGGTAACTCATCAAACAGAAGAGTTTATTTTTTAAGCGATAAAATATATTTTACCATGGTACGCGCATCGTCCATGGATAGTGACGCATGCGGCCCCATAGGTATAGTGCCCCAGTTGCCACTGCCGCCTTTGATAACTTTATTAGCCAGGGTATCAACCACGGCAGGGGATGAGGTGTACTTTTTAGCCACATCAACAAAAGCCGGGCCTATTAATTTTTCCTGTTCCTTATGGCAGGTGCCGCAATCGGCTTTGGCTATTAGTTGTGCACCAGGTGCTGACGGGGTTCCACCGGCTTTATCCGTACCGTTATGACTTGACGCTGTATCCGCATCTGATTGTGTGGTTGCGGCGGTTTTATTAGCTGCAGCGGTGCTATCAGCAGCAGAATCGTTGCCCGATTTTTTACCACCACAGGCAGCAATTACTAAGCTTAAACTAAGGACGATGAATGTTTTTTTCATGTGAGGGATCGATTGTTGTTTATATACCTAATATAGTTTTATTGAGTGATTCGTCTGTCCCCGAAGCTGCAAAATCGTCAAATGCTTTTTCGGTAACTCTTATGATATGATTTTTAATAAATTCGGCGCCTTCTTTTGCACCGTCCTCTGAATTTTTCAACGCACATTCCCACTCCAGCACCGCCCATCCCGGGTAATCATAAGCGGTCAATTTACTAAAAATACTTTTAAAATCAACTTGTCCGTCGCCTAATGAGCGGAAACGGCCCGCGCGGTCAACCCAGTTCTGGTAGCCGCCATAAACACCCTGTTTCCCGGTAGGATTAAATTCCGCATCCTTTACATGGAACATTTTTATGCGCTCGTGGTAATTATCAATATACTCCAGGTAATCCAGGCATTGCAATACAAAGTGGGAGGGATCATATAGCAAACAGGCGCGCGGATGATTATTTACCTTTTCCAAAAACATCTCATAGGTAATGCCATCGTGCAGGTCTTCGCCGGGGTGTATCTCATAGCAAAGGTCTATCCCGCATTCGTCATAAATATTCAGGATGGGTTCCCAGCGTTTGGCCAATTCGGTGAAACCCAGATCAACTATCCCCGCCGGGCGTTGCGGCCAGGGGTACATCATCGGCCAAAGCAAGGCGCCGCTAAAAGTTACGCTGGCATTCAATCCCAGGTTTTGTGAGGCTTTTGCTGCATATTTAAGCTGTTGTACCGCCCATTTTTGTCGTTCAGCCGGATTGTTCTTATAGGCATCAGGCGCAAATGCGTCAAATAAAGTATCGTAAACCGGATTTACAGCGACAAGCTGACCTTGTAAATGGGTGGATAGCTCCGTAATTTCAAGTCCCTGCTCATTTACCTTGCCTTTTATTTCATCAGCATAGGTTTTACTTTCAGCCGCTTTTTGCAGGTCGATAAAACGGGCATCATTGGTGGGGAGCTGAACGCCCTTATAACCCAGGTTTTTCGCCCACTTACATATTGATGAAAGATTATTGAATGGTTCCTGGTCGCCTATAAACTGGGCTATAAATATGGCAGGTCCTTTAATGGTTTTCATAAATACTTAATTAACAACGTAATCAGTCCATTTTTTATCAGACTGGCTGGATGCCACTACATTATCAATAAAGGCCATACCTCTTATACCGTCATCAACCCCCGGAAAATCAAGCCATTCGGCATGTGGTTGTTCGTTATTCAATTTGGCGCTTAAAGTTAATGCGAAGTTGCGGTACAGGTTTCCAAAAGCTTCCAGGTATCCCTCCGGGTGCCCGCCGGGGGTACGGCAGTTATGTGTAGCATAAGCCGACTCCCAGGCGGTATAATTTGAACCCGCCCTTAATGTTTCGGCTGGCTTATCCAGCCATCTGATGGTTAAGGTATTTGGCTCTTGCTGCGCCCATTCCAGTCCGCCATTTTCACCATAAACACGTATTTTTAATGCGTTTTCCTCACCGGCCGCTACCTGCGTTGCAGAAAGTACGCCAGTCGCGTTATCTTCAAAACGTAATAATATTGCTCCGTCGTCATCCAGCATCCTGCCTTCA